>OLPD01001103.1_pt1 | contig 15077 bp, 18 predicted proteins | sample 1672111 | NCBI WGS metagenome assembly OLPD01 (sample SAMEA3136646, study PRJEB25190) | human gut metagenome
TTTTATATTAAAAAAAGAAGCTAGATTTTACTCTAACTTCTTATTTCTCTAATTGTGCTAATATTTCTTTTACTTGTTCTCTGTATCTAGTAGGAACTTCGTCTATTGTTTTAAGTCCTCTTTGCACCATAGCAACATATAAATCTACCATTTTACTTACACTCCTTTCTAAATTAATTGTCTGTGCAACTTCAGGCAATAATGGCTCTAGCATCATGAACATTTCATCTGTTGCCAACATTGTTGTATTTATTAATTCATCTTGACTTTTATTTGTTTCTTCAATTTTTATTAATCTAGTGTCAAAATCATCTTCTATTAACTCTGTAGTTTCAGTATACTCTCGTTTGCTATCGAAAGTATCTATTGCACTTGAATATTTTATTCCATCACACTCTATAAAAAAACCTTTATCTGAATAATGATAAACATATTGTATTCCGTCAATTTCTCTTATTTCCTTTATAACCATATTTATACACCTCCTGTTATCTCTGGAAAATCTTCTATTGCTCTAAACTGGGAAGCATAAGCAACCCAATTTGTTTCAACTTTATATTGTTCTATTAAATTTTTAGGCACGTATATATAACCAGTACTTAAAGCAATAGGAGTGTTTAAAAATGCACCAGTAGATTTTAAAGTACACATTGTCTTACTTCTTAATATCACAGTTTCAATATTTTTGCAATTGGCAAATACTCCACTATTTAGCTCTATGACATTAGGTAAATCAGCTTTAGCTAATTTATTTAAGCCCATAAAAGCATTACCCTTTATTATAGTAACTTTATTAGTATTGATTTCAGTTAACATCCCACAGTTTTGGAAAGCGTAATCACCAATAATATTACAATTATCTCCGAATGTAGGATTTATATATCCACAATTAAAGAAGCAATAACCACCTATATCAGTATTTATTGTTATATTTGTAACTGTTCTATTAATAACCTTATTCAATAAATCATCACTTCCACCAGCTTCAATGCCTTCGATTTCACTTGCCATATCTTTTGGCAAAATTAAATCTGCCTTTCCGGTTTTAGAACGTATAGCGTTAGCTATATTAGACATTGTACTTTCTTCTATAAGAACATTTGCCATTAGTAAGCCACCTCGTTTCCGTTAGGGATTCTCTGTAAAACTTCCGTTATTAATTCCTCTTTTTCCTCTTTGGTATAGTAATCTGTTCCTTTTACAGGAGTAATACCGTCTGCTCCATTTTTTCCTCCTTCTCCCTTTGGAATACCAAAATCGAAAATAGGATTCTCTTTAGTTCCACTATTAACTACAGTAGCTTGTTGTCCTGCTTCTAATGTAGTAACAGTTCCTATTGTTATGTTTGGAGTAACACCATCTGCTCCATCTTGTCCGTTAGTTCCGTCTACTCCATTCTTACCATCTTTACCATTTACTCCATCCTTACCTGGTAAACCTTGTGGTCCTTGCTCTCCTCTAGGTCCTTGTGGTCCGGTTTCCCCTTTAGGTCCTTGTAGACCTTGTATTCCCTGTGGACCTTGTTCTCCTTGTAAGCCTCTTTCTCCTTGTGGACCTTGTAAGCCTTGTTCTCCTTGGGGACCAACATCTCCTTCAGGTCCTTTTATATTAATAGTATTAGGATTAGCTAAACCACTGTCATTACTCCACGAAATATTTCCTTCATCATCTACAAAAGGAATAAATGTAGCTCCATCTTTCCCATTTGTAACTTTATCTAATGCTTCATCTAACCTCTTTTCATATTCTTCAAGATTAGCAAATGCAGTAGCTACATATTCATCCAATTGTTCTAAAGTTTCTACTTTAGAAATAGATTGTAATACTTCTCTGTCTAAACTAGTACCAACATTAAAATAAAATAAGCAAGTGCTAACTCTTCCATCTTCTTTAGTAACTAATTGACATGTTACTATTCCTGGATAAGTTACTCCTTGCTCATCTACCTTTATTTTAAATTTTCCATCTTGATATAAAATATCTTTAGTCTGTCTAATTCTATTATTATCAGATTTTTTAATTAACAGTTCAGCTTGTGGATTAATAAACTCTATAGGCTGTCCATTCATTTTAACTTCTAACTCTAGTTCTAAGTCATCACCGGCAGTTACTTGCCCTATACTCCTATAATTATTTTTCTGTGTATCTGCTATTGCTTTTATTAACTGTGCCATTATATCACCTACCATTTTTATTTTATATAGTTTCCTAAGCTCCCATTTAAGCACCATCTTTCAACTCTTTAATTTCTTCCTTTAGCTTCTTTATTTCTAAGATAGCTAATTTTAATAATTCACTTTCATTTATAAAGACATCTTCTGTTTTATCGCTAGTTTCTACGAAATTTGTATTTAATAGCTTAGTTACATCCATCTGTAACTCTGTATCTGTTGTTCTAGCAGTAGAAATAAATTCTATATTATCTATTGCGTTATCCATTGTTATTTCTTCTTCTACAACTGCTCTAGCACGACTTGTTACTACACCATTAGAAGAATAAGTGTTAGTAGTAAATATAGACTTCCAAGCTCCCCAAGGTGTACCTAGCTGGACTTGACCACTAAGACTATCATTCGGTTGAAAAGCCTTCTGACTTCCTCCATACAGAACTAACCCAACTTCTCCATTATTAGATTCAAGATACAAAGTACTTTGAGCTCTTAGATACTCTGTTATCACATTAACAGCTTCTACAAGATATGTCCCTACACATCCATTACCATTTTTCTCAAAAACGCTCGCTAATTCCCTCCTCTTACCAGCTTGATAATATCTACCTATAGATAGTCTATAATCAGGGTTTATTTCAATTTCTCCATTTGCATTAAACCTTATAGAAGTGTAGTTGTCTTTAACAAATTGATACGCCCATTCTGCATAAGCATAATTTGCCCCAATTGGATTATATTTAGCTGGATAACTAACCCCTGCTAAATAATTATAACTTCCTCCAATACCGTCATGACCGATAGCCAAGAAAGGAATGTTAGATTTTTGCCCGGTTATCGGCGATTTAAACCCAAACATTGCTTTAGTATCTACACCGTCTTTTATAGAGTACATATCCCCTTCAACGTAGACATGTTGTCCTAAACCATTTGGAGAAGTCCTAAGTATACATCCTTCTAATAGACCTGACTTAACGTAAGTAGCATTAATATATAGTTCTCCATTTTCCATTATTATTGCTTTCTTTTTGCCGTTATCAGTCAATTTATTAAATATATCTTCATGTGTTTTTAAATCAAATACATTTTTAGATATTTTTTCATTTGCAGCTTGTATACACTTTCTTATATGTTCTAACTTAGATGTATAGTCTTTAAGAGCACCCTCTAAGCTTTCAAGTTGTTCGGGGGGAATTACTTCCCCTTTATTGATTATTAAATTAAAAGTATTAGATAGAACCTCTTTAGTTTGTGTAGTAGGTGGTATTTCACTTTGTTTATTTACGTTAATAGTAAATGTATTAGATATAACTTCTTTAATCATAAATACCTCCTACTCTGGGAAACCATAAGACCAACTTTGAGGTAAATTAGTACACCATGCTCTTTTTAATTCTCTAGTTGCCAATACATACTTCCCAACAGCCATATCTCTATTTGTAGACCAATCTGGTTGCCATGTGTCGCCAACATTTCGCCACCAGTCAGCACCACTATTAACAACAAGTCGTGCCTTATCTAAATTGTCAACACCACTCTCATCATATTTTATTAGCTTAAAATCTACTTTTGTAACTATGTAAGGTTGACCATTATTTGCCCAGTTAGAATTTGACCTCCAATTCTTTTGGTATCCCCAAGGATGGAAACATCGTCCACTTGTCTCAGATGTTTGCTTAATCTTAACCAATTTAGAATGATTTGCACTTACTCCAGTTTCCCATTCAGTAGTACCAGCAATATTACCACTTCCATCATCCCAAAAATCCTCACGATACCAAGTACCGTATTCAAAGTCATCGCTTAAAATATCCCAAGATTTTGTTGCTGTATTCCATATCCATGCTTTTGGGTCTTGAAGCAATAATCCCACATTATCGTAATAAGTACTTCCTGATACTTTGTAAGTTGTCATCCAATGTCCTATTGCGTTCCATGTAGATTGAGGGAATGAGCCATCGGGATTTATTCTTGGTTTTGTTAACCAATTATATGCACCAGCAGGAGGGTTAGGGTTATTTGGTGTTGCTTCATGAGATGTAGAATATTGTTGAGTAATAGCTGTTTCACTTGCATTTGATATATTACCACTAGTAGAACCTCCCCCTGTACCTCCACCACTAGTTGAAGATGAAGCTACAGTTACGCTACAAGAAGTCTCAAACTTTCCGTCAGAAGTTCTGAATTTTATTGAAGTTTGACCTTGTCCTACTCCTGTTATTCTATACTTATAATTGCCTAAATCAGAAATACTTGCAATAGCTCCACCACTACTCATATACTCAATTGTTTTATTTGTAACGTCATTTCCAAATGATATTGTTACGTCAGAAGTTTCATTAACTTTTATAGATACACTCGTAGGTTCTACTTTTATTCCACTTGTTGTAGATGGAGGTTTAGAAGTGTCAGCTTCTTCATAATAACCTTTCAATTTACAACTATAACTATTATTACTCATACCGGTTATATCAAATGTAGCACTTGTTTGCGTCATATTCATTTTATCTTTATAAGTACTTCCATTATTTGTGCTTAATTTAACGTCAGTTAATGTTTTATCACTTGTAAAATTAACTGTAACAGTATTTTGATTAATATCAGTTACATTTACAATACTTGGACTTACAACTAAACTAGCCATTATTTTTCCCTCCTTCTAATAGTTTATCTATTATCGCAACTAAATTATCTATAGAACTTATATAGTTGCTTTCAGATTGCTTTAAATCAATTAGTTCACTAGTGTTTACTAACATTTCACTTTGTTTTATTATTTCAGTTTGTGCTAGTATATCAGCTTTTTCTCTTAATAAATTTTCTTTTTTCTCTTTTAAAATTTTCTTTTCTACATCACTAAGAACACCATCTTTGAATATATCCAATATAGAATTTACTGCAGTATTTACACTATCGTCTATTACCTTATCTATAGTCGTAGAATGTATTTTAAGACTTGTAACATCTAAGTTAACATTTCCAAAACTATCAATATCAAATGTTCTTTTACCATTTCCATCTGTTACACTTAGTTGTTTAGCATCTATATAGTTTCCTCTAAGTTCTCCTACCCAACCCCTATCTAAACTAAGAGTTCCTATAAGAGCATCTCCAATAGCAGCACTTTCTACATAATTAGATAGGTCGCTTACCTTTGTCGTTGTTACAGCTATTTGATTACTAAATTCTGTTCTTTTACCATGAGTATTTAAAGCACATACCCTAAAATACCATGTCTCATTAGGTTTTGCCTGAAATAAAAACGTACTAGCTTGACCTTCAAAAATTAAATCAAATACATTAGGAGTAAAATCTTTAGTCTTACTTGCATACAATTCATAAGAATAGTAAATTTTATTTTCAAATGTCCAATCTAACCCGATAGAAGCAAATCCATATAATGTTGATGTTAATATAGGTGTAGTTGGTAAACTATCTGGGAAATCTCCAATATTCCCATCTGCTCCTGGATTTCCTTTATCTCCCTTATCTCCTTTTTCACCTTTAACAGTAGTATTTCCACCAATAATATCCCCTAAAGAACTTCTTGGCTCTCCAACTTCCATACTCTCATATCTATCTGTTAAGAAATTATAAGTTGTTTTTATAACCTTTGCCTTAGTTTCATAATTATATCTATAATCTTTTATTGTTACTGTATCACAAAGACTTATTTTATCCTCTATATCTTCATATCCTACACATTTAGATAGAGGAATAAAAGATATTTTAGCATTGGTTTTGGGCAGGTCACATTTAGTATCAGTAAAATAATTTTCTACTAATTCCTTTAATTTTTCCGATGTAGGTATTTCATCATCTTCAAAATTGTTACTAAAATCAATTGCTTCTACAAAAGGGGTTTCGTAATCTAAAACTCTAGGAGAATCAATGTATTTAGGTGTTGTATAAACTATAACTTCTTCACCATTTTCATCACTGTACTTGGCATAACCTTTTATTCGAGTTATCATACTAGAATCATCTTCATCAAGTGTTATACCAGTAAGGTTTTTACCATATTCTATAGTTACACCATTATCATGCCCTCTCTTGCTTAGTACATAAATATCAGTATTATCTCTTAATAACTCTGCTCCTGTACCAAATGTATCAATTATACTTCCTTCAGTTCCTGCTATTGCATTAAGAGGGTTAGTTTCTTTTATTTTAAAGTTTTGAGAATTTATAATATCACTATGTCCTTTAAAATGCTGACTAAATTGCGATGATCTAAAAATTTGATTTAAGCAGTACTCACAACTTTGACTTTCAATTTCTAACCCTTCTATAATATCTCTAGCCATATCATAACTTATATGTTTAGCTTTAACTGTAAATTGTCCATTTATGGGCTTGGATACTTTATTTATTCGAAACTTCTGATTTTTTAATATGTCATTTGCATCAGCGATTATTATGTTTCCTCTTATTAACTTATCCCAATGAGGAGAAAAAAGACAATATTGAACTTCAGCTTGAAATAATCCATTCCTCACCTCTATTACAATGCCTTTAATACAATCAACTAACTCTCCATACTTAGTATTTCCTGTTTTATCATAAATATTTGGTATCATTACTCTTTCACCTCACTAGCTTCATAAGTTATTGTTATTTGTGCTACGTTATCAAATAATTCCTCTACCTCAATTTCACCACTGCATATAGCATTATATCTATAACCATCTTTATATTCTAATAGTTTATATCCTGTAGTTCCTTGTATCCAATTTTCAATTTGATCTATAGCTTTTTTTAATCCATTTGGTGCTTGAAGATATAATGTATCTTTTATAGTTTTATTATTTTTAATACCTAAATCAATAATTAAATTTTCACTTCTTCCTGGTATCTGGATACTTTCATATCTTTTACCACTTTTATTGAGATGATTAGATGTTTTTAAATCTAATTCAAACTCAAAACTATCATTTGCTATTCCATTAAATTTAAAATCCATCCAATCACTCCATACCATAATTTCTATCTTCAACATATTCAGTTAGCTTATATGCTATATCTTCAATATCTGTGACACCATTAATATCAACTTTTTCAAAAATATTTTCAGTAATTTTATTAAACTCTTTACTGGCTATTTCTTTTAAGTAATCTAGTTTTCTAGATATCTCTTTTAGTAAAGTTGCAGATTCTCCATTATTTACCTGTGGCTTATTCATAGCGCTTAATATTTCTTGTGTTTGCCTAGCATTATAAACAGTTTCTCCACCTTCAAAACTCATATATTGTCTATCAGAAGCTAATGTCATTCTTCCACCAGCTCCGACAATTAACTCTGATCCATATTCTGCTACACTTGCTATACCAGGCATTGCACTTTCAGTACCAGTTGCATACATTGTCGAACCATTATAATAAGGCTTACCAGAAGAAGTATATTGAACACCTACTATTACCTGCTTGTAACTTGAAATATTATCAATATTCCTTTGAACTTTTGAAGCTGTACCATTATCAGTTACATCTATATTAGCTTTTTTACCATTCGTAGCATCAACTTGATTTCGTGTCTCCTTCAGCTTATTTATAACATCATCAGTATTATCACCAATACGAATTGGATTACCATTAACATCTAAAATAGCATCTACAACTTCACCATTAGCATCTACAACTTCACCAAGCTTACCTATTATTTCTCCACTTGAATTAGAAATATTGCCCTGTGCATCAATATAAGCATCACCCATAATTAAGCAATTTGATAATACTCCTGCAGCAGTTTCATTCCATGCAGCTACTTCATCTCTTAATGCGGATTCATCATCTCTTGTCATAGCTGCTACATTTTGAGTATTTAAATCATAAACTCCTTTTAACTGTCCTGTTGTAGAATCAACACTTACATATAAGTCTTTCCAGGTTCCAGTAGCGGTATCATAAACACGTTTATAACCACTTTCTGTAATTTGTTCAATTCCCTCATAATGTTTTCTCATTAGCTCATACTCTTGATAATTAGCAAAATCCTTTTTCTTAACCATTTCACCTGTATACCTATTAAATACATCGGCTAATTCTTCATTACATTCTATAGCATAATCTACATTAGCATCATACTTTTCTTTAGCAATTCTTAACTCTTCATCCCTAGCTGCTTCTAATCTAGCTACAGTTGCATCAACTTGTAGTTTTTCCTCTTCACTTAAATTACTGTAATTCTCTTGTGCCATAGCAATTAAGGTATCATAGTTTGTCCTAGTAGCTAATTGCTGTTCCTGATACTGTTCAAACCTTTGTCCTAAAAGCTCTTGTGCTGATTCTGCATCCATTGTTGATATTCTATTTTGAAACTCTTGAGTCGCATACTCAATTTCATACTGATTACTAGCTAATGCCTCTAACTCTAATTGCTTTATCTGAGCATAATAATTTCTTATTGCCTCTTCTTCTTGTGGTTGTAATGCTCTTCCTTCTGCTCGTGCATTATTTATTATTGTATTAATTTCATCTTGTAATTTCTGTGCTTCTTCCCTTTCTTTAGTACCCCTAGTGCTCCAGTACTCTAATAAAGAAGTTTCAGCCTCATCAATAACACCATCTGTGTTGAAAGCATTAGATAGTCCTGATTGTAATTCTGCATTTTTTTCATCTATTGCTTTTATACAGCTTTCAAGAGCTCCACTTACTCTTTCACTAAGTTCATTAGCTTCTATATCTGTTATAACTTCATCTAAACTTATTTCATTTAAGTTTAAACTAAAATCATGTACATCTGTAGTCATATCTTTAACAGACTGTTGAAAATCTTTTGATATATTTTCATTAAAATCCTTATATACTAGTCCCATTTCTTCAAGCTCTGTTCTTGAATAACTTGTGACTCCTGTTAAATCACCCATAACTCTTTCCATCAAAGACATTTCTTCTCTAGAGACAATTATAGATTGATTTCCTGCATCTATAGCTTCATGCCAAGCATAAAATCCAGTACCTACTACTGCTAATGGTCCAGCTACTGCTCCAAGTGAAGCAACTAATCCACTTCCTGCTAATGATGTTAATGAACTTACTAAACTTATTGTTTTCCCTATTCCAGTTATGAGTTTTCCACCTATCATCATAAGAGGACCTATAGCTGCAACTGTAGCTCCTACACTAACTATAGTTTTTTGAGTTGATGGTGGTAAATTATTAAATGCACTAACCATATCAGTAATTTTAGTAATACCTTTAGTTAATGCCGGTATTAAATTTTCACCAATTGCTATTCCTGCACCTTCAAGAGCGCTCTTAAATTGAGTTATTTTCCCTTTTAGATTATTTTGCATTGTGTCTGCCATCTTTTTAGCTACACCAGTACTATTATCTATTGCACCAGTAAGTTTATTAAAATCAGCTTCACTTGCATTAACTATAGATAATAATCCAGACATACCAATTTTACCTGCAATAGCTTCTGCATTACTTGCCTTTTGTGCATCTGTCATATCTCCAAATGCAGCTCTTAAATCAACTACAACATCATTAAGATTCCTCATAGAACCATCACTGTTTTCTACTTCAATTCTCCATTTATCAGTACTCTTAGTTGCTAATTCAACTCCACCTTGTAATCCTAAAAGTATTTGCCTTAACGAAGTACCTGCTTGGCTAGCTTTAATACCCGAATTAGCCATTAAACCTAATGCAACTGCAGTATCTTCTACACTATACCCCATCGCTCCAGCAACCGGCGCAACATATTTAAATGACTCTCCAAGCATTGCAACATTTGTATTTGCATTACTACTAGCAGCTGCTAATACATCTGCAAATCTAGCACTTTGGTCTGCACTTAATCCAAATGCAGTCATGGCATCAGTACAAATATCACTTACTAATGCTAAATTTTCTCCTGAAGCTGCTGCAAGGTTCATTATTCCATCAATACCATTAAGCATATCAGTAGTTTTCCATCCCACGTGTTATCCTAAAGGCTTTTTATCCCTTAGTTCTTATAGTTTCCTATAAGGTCGGCGTACATTTTCACTTTAATAAGTGTTCGACACTCTTGGGAGAATTATATTTATTCATCTCCTACGCTCTACGGTGCTTAATAGCCTTTCGAAATCTATTAAGTTACCTCGGTGTTGACATATTTACACAAAGAAAAAAGTACCTTATTTAAAGGCACTTAAATAATTTATTATTTTACTTTCTTTTTCTTCAGAATAGAATTTTTGTTCTTTATACCATGTATTAAAATCTTTGTTGTGCTTTCGACAATTGCAATTTCTACATACTGGAACAATATTATCTTTTGTATAATCTCCACCTTTAGATAAAGGAATAAAGTGGTCTTGTGTTAGATTTTTAAGTTTTCTTCCACAATAAGCACATTCATTATTAAAGAATTCTTTACATTTCTTCCAATCAGTATTAGTGAAGTTAGAAATAACATTTTTCGTTCTCTCTCTTCTTCTTTGTTCTGTTATAGAGTGATTAGCTTTATAAATCTCTGGATTTACTTTTCTGTAGTGCTTATTATATTTATTTTCACATTTTCTACATACTGAATAAAATCCTCCGTTAGGTCTTTCTCTAAATTTTTTTATTTCAAGTCTTTCATTACATTTACTACACACTTTATAACCTAATGCTAATTCCTTTTTAGTTCTTTCCTCTATCCTGTTCTTAGTATCTGAATACCACTCCTTTTTTCTTCTCAAATCATCCTCATGGTTATCTTTTCTATAAATCTTTCCCTTTTTGCTTGCACATTCCTTGCAATAAGGTTTTAGACCATCCCATGAAGGTTTATTCTTTGAATACTCACTTAGTTCTAATATTCTTTTACATGATGAACATTCCTTATATTCTATTCCGTTTTTAAATATATGCTCTTTCTTCATATTTTCCACCCCGCCATTTGTTAATATTATTATATCAAATAACGAAGTGTTTGTAAACTTAGTGTTCACCGATTTTGCCGAATTTTAGATGACCCGATGTTTTAAGCCATCGCCATATAACTAAAAGCTTCACTTGCTTCTGTAGCACTGAATTTAGTATTAGCACCTAATTCTTTAGCTTTCTCAGAAAGTTGTTCTACCTCTGAAGCTGTTGCTCCACTTATAGCTTCTACTTTAGACATACCCTCTTCAAAGTTAGCTGCTACAGTTAATGATGCTGCTCCTGCTGTTACAAGTGGAACTGTTAATCCAGTTGTTAGTGTTGAACCAACACCAGTAACAATTCCTCCTAAAGCTTGTACTCTAGTACCAGCCTCTTGAGTGTTATCAGTAAATGTAGATAACTGTTGCTTCGCTGTCAATAATCCTGCACTATATTTGCTATAATCAAGTTCTAAATAAGCTACTGCACTTCCTGCATCTACACTCATAATCACCCTCCTTTCTATAAATTTGGGCATAAAAAAAGAACCACCTAAATTTAAGTGATTCTTTCATTTTTACTCTATATCATATTTTTTTCTAAACTCATTTTCCAAACCAATAGATTTATAATAACCTTCATTTGTTTTATCATTCTTAATTCTTGCTTCACAATACTCTATCAAAGGCTTATTAATCTCTATTAATTCATTTTTAATTTCTGATGAAATATTTTTATCATTTTCTATGATTATATTTAAACTTTCTAAAGCATGTATTCCATCATCATAGCTACTTTTATTAATTTCACCAGTTTCATTCTCGCTAAATGATGTTTTCACTATATAATTTCCTATCCCGCTTTTAATAGTTAAGTAATTTAACGCTATCTCATTCTCATTTATTAAATTTACTTCTTCTTGTTTTTCCTGGCTGTTACACCCTAATAATAAAAATATAGATAATATTAAACTTATAATTGTTATTCTTTTTTTCATGTTATCCCCCTATAATACATAATAATTAATCTTATTATATACTACATTGGTATAATTTTACTACTTATATTTTTCTAAATTAGCTTTCATTTCATTAATAAGAGATGAATTATTATTTGCTTTTTCAACTTTCACCTCATCCTTATCGCTCCAGTTAGGTTCTTTTAACCAACTATCTTCTAAATGGACTTTGTCAGCTTTCTTTACCTCTCTCTTAGTTTTCATAGATAAAATATATTCACAAGCTTCATCAAAAATAAAAGCGAGATACGAATCATTTATATTCATTATCTCACTAGGCCTTTGATTGTACCTTTGGCTTATTCTTAGTATTCTTAATATTTTCTTGCTTTGCACGAAAGGATGTAAGTGCTTTAATACCTATTTGAGTATAATTATATATCTCAAGTAATTGAGCATCTGTTAACTCTAATCCTATTTTCTCTAAATCATCATAAGTAGGCTCTACCATAGCAGTTTTAGCCATTATAGTAAGCAACTCTTTTTGTTCTTTCATATTAATTACATCTTTGGTAGTCTTAGCACCATTAAATAATATATAAGCTGCATTTAGTAATGGATTAGGTATGTCTCCATTTGCAACTAAACCTAACATACTAGGTCTTTTTAATTTACATACAAATGGTTCCTCTCCCCATCCTATTAACTCTACTTCTTGTCCTTCTGCTATTTTTTTTAAATCCTCTATACTTGTAACTGCCATACTTTATTCCTCCTATTAAACCGGTAATTCTTCTAAAAACTCTAAATTATAAGGGGCTATACCTTTTTTAACTCTACTTGAGATTGTATAAGCAGGTGCCATAAATTCACCATCTTTAAACGTAAATGATACTGGCTTTCCTTTACACCCTTTAAATGCAAAACATTGATATCCTAATGTTTCACCATCTCCATCTTTTTCCTCTGTATAAATTTTTGTAGTAAACTTAACTCTATTAACTACAGATCCTACAGCTGGTGGATTATATCCTGTTACCTTTAATGATTCTGCTTCACCAGTTGTTACAAGTTTTCCTCCATCTACAATAGCTAATACTTCTGGCACCATAACTACCTGAGTTAAATTTATATCTGAGCCATACTGTATATCCTCAGTTCTATTTGTAGCTAATATAGAATTTTTTACTCTAAGTATAGTTTCGCTCCCTTCACTTACTACTGGTGAATATGTAGCTTCTGATGCAGTATCAAACCTATAAGTTTTTGGTGAATCCTCTTCTGTTACAATCTCAACTCTAACAATATTGACTATAGGTTTTTCTGTTAACTTTTCTATTGCCATTCTTTTCACTCTCCTAATTTAATCTAATATATTTTTCATACATAATTGAAAAAGTTAATGCTTTCTTATCATTATCTGTTACTATTCCTGTTTCATTGCCTGCATATCTAATTGATTTAAATTCTTTTAATAAATCAACTATTTGTTTTCTGAAATCTTTAATTTTTGTAAATCTATTTTCAGGAATAAAAAAAAGGATATCTATATATCCCTTTCCTACTCTACCATTTGAACTATTTACTCCATCATCTTTTAAAACAACATAAGGCTTTTTACACTCTCCTTGGTGCTGTCCTACAAAGTAAACATCTATTTTGTTATCTTGTAGATATTCAAATAATTTAACTATCATCTAATCACCTTAACCCATCCACTTAAAACTTGCCCTGACCACTTTTGAATAGTTGGCCATAAGATTGCATTACGCTTTTCGTGGCATAATTCTAAGTATTTAAAATGAGGTGTATTTCCCCTTAACCTAATTTCCATAGACTTTCCTTTACTAATAACTTCAGTATCCATAGTTTGTCTACTGTTACCGGTTCTATCAGTCCAAGGAGCATTTGCTTTTGCATCATTAATCATTTTCATACCAGCAGTTTCAGCATATATGCGTGTTCCTTGTTGAACTTTTAATTCCATTTCTGCTAAGCCTTTAAATAATCCAGTAGCATCTAATCTAATTCCCATAATCATACCACCTTTAAATCTAAATCCAATGGCAATTCCATTAATGGATATATTTCATCATTATCTATAATAGTATCTTGATTCTTTATAAGATGATGTTTATTTAATTGGATTAAACAATAAACTTCTAAATTCTCACCTGGATCAATAATTTTATAACATTTGTTATCTATGAAAATAAAATCAGTTGTTCTAATGTTCTTAGAAATATCATTAAAATCTACTAAATAATTTTTATCAGCTTGTTCTATATTAATTCCAGCATTATCTATTGTTATACCTAAATTTTTTGTAGTACTTTTAGAATAAAATACACCTTCAAGCTTTCCAACTATGCAATACCCTGCCTTTTCATTATAATTATTTAATACTTCCCTAACTACATACCCTGCGCTTGGCATCTGTTTTATAGCTTGTTTTACTTTTTCTCTGAGATATTCCTTACTTAATGCCATATCAACACCTCTTTAGCCTATTAATATATCCACTACTAGATGTAGTTAAATTATTTTTATTAGCTAATTCAATTGATTTTTTAGAATATCTTTCAGCTAAGTTAATCCAAAATTCAGCCCCAGCACTTTCTATAGTTATAGGACCTACAGTAACCTTATTGTCTCCATCAGCTTTTAAATAGCATAATGTTGAAGCAGTAGTATAAACATCATTATCATTTTCATCTAAGAATAGTTGTAATTCTTCATCACTAAAGAATGGATATTTGTTCTCTAATAAAAGAATTTTTAATTTATTTATCATATTACCCTCCTAACTAATAAGAGGGCCTAAACCCTCTATTATTAATATACTTTTGCAAAGAAGCACTCATCAGCTTTTTCGAAACTTGGCATACCTAATTGAGATACTTTAGTTTCAACATTTACTGGATCTTCTTTAGCCATAGTAGTAATAGCTACTCCAGTATTAACTATTTGTGTATCTAACTTACCACTTCCAAATACTGCATCTGCTTCCTCTGGAGTTGTTCCATAAACAGTCTTTCCTAATGTACCTTTTGGAATTAATGTAACTTTATTATCTTCATAATAAGAAACAGTTTCTCCAGCTTCATTTA
>OLPD01001105.1_pt1 | contig 15020 bp, 17 predicted proteins | sample 1672111 | NCBI WGS metagenome assembly OLPD01 (sample SAMEA3136646, study PRJEB25190) | human gut metagenome
TCAGTAACAGCCAACCGATTGATGGTAAAAATGAACATGGTCTTGCATATAGATTATCCGATCTGATTGATTGGGAAGAAAAAATATATGATGGAGATATCAATTCGGATCAATATGGAAGTTCGGGAGAGAATGAGATTTTAGTATGTAAGAAGCCGGATTCTACGTATGAGTATTATTATTTTAGTGATTTTAAGTCTAAGATCGACAGCGGCGAATTGAAATTTATTAACGAAACGGAAGACCATAGTTCCTCCAGTATTCTGCAGGAACTGCAGGACGGTGAATATTATGAAGAAGATGGAGATTCTAAGCTGACGGTAATAGATCAGAATAATGCAGTACAGTATGTGGATTGTTGGGATTATGATGGTACGTGGGTAGAAGAGACCTGTTCGCCAATCGATGCAAAGAATGTACTGGACATTGTAAATCATAATCCGGAGTGGAATGGCAATCTCGATCAGGCATTTACCCAGATCTGGAATGTACTTAGTATTATTAATGTGGAAAAACAGGCATATGACAGTATGCTTTCCGGATATGAAGAGAATAGCAGTAATGTGACGTATTTGTATGCGGATCGGGATAAAAAGACGATTTATACAAATCGGAAAGAGTATGCGGATTTTGATAATCTGGATGATAGTGTGAAGAAGATCAAAATGCTGGATAAATATGTGCTGGTTGGCGCGAGGGCGTCGCAGTTTGAAGGTAACGTGACGGGTGTACTATACAGTGATTGCAATTATCATAATCGTCTGGTGACAGACCCTCAGGATTTTGTATTTGTGATGGGTGTGGATACGAAGTATCCGGTACAGGATGCATTCTATTATGAAAGCCACAGCTATAGTTATTATCAGTCCGGTATCGGAGTTGCATTAGCAGGAGCAATATTATCAGGTATATTGTTGATGGTATGTATAATCTGGCTGACGATCGTGGTGGGAAGAAAGCCGGAAGATACAGAATTATATTTGATAGGCTTTGATAAGCTGCCGACTGAGGTTGGAGCAATCATTGTAGTGGGACTGTGGGGAATCTTCGCAGCGATCATGTTGAATGTAGCGAATTATCTGAGCAGTATTGTATGGTCAGATGAGATCTATTATCTGGGATGGTCGCCGGGGGCAAGTGTGCCAATGCTGATTGGAATAGGAATCCTTGGATTTGGAACCTGTGCGTTTTTCATGTTCGGATACCTGAGCCTGATCCGCAGGATCAAAGCCAGAAGCCTATGGAAGAGGAGCGTTCTCCGGTGGTTGGGTATTCATGCATATGCATTCTTCTGCATGATACCGGCGGTAGGACGACAGTGCCTTATCATGATCGCATTTATCATAACGCAGTTTTTATGGGCGAGCGGAGATGGAATATTTTTGCTGATTGCTATTGCAGCAGATGTGGCGGCATTTATCTATGTGGTGTCGCAGGCGGCAGGAAGAAAACAGATCGTTAAAGGCATTCATAGGATCGCAGAAGGTCAGGTGGATTATAAGATTCCGCTGAAAGGGCTGAAAGGTGAGCAGAAGAATATAGCAGAGAGTATTAACCGTATCGGTGATGGTCTGGATGCTGCGGTAGAGGCCGGCATGAAGAATGAACGGTTGAAGACAGATCTGATCACGAATGTGTCTCATGATATCAAGACGCCGCTCACGTCGATCATCAATTACATTGATCTGATGAAGCGGGAAAATATTCAGGATCCGAAGATCCAGAGTTATCTCGAAGTGCTGGAGGCAAAAGCACAGCGACTTAAGACGCTGACAGAAGACGTGGTGGAGGCATCCAAGGTCAGCAGCGGCAACGTAGTGCTGAACTGTATGAAGCTGAACCTGACGGAAATGATCCAGCAGACCAGCGGCGAATTTGTAGAGAAATTTGAGAAGCGTGATCTGAAAGAAATTCTGAATCTGCCGGAAGAGCCGGCATATGTCTGGGCAGATGGAAGAAGGACCTGGCGTATTCTGGAAAATATTTATAACAATGCGGCCAAATATGCGTTGGAAGGAAGCCGGATCTATGCAGATCTGAAACTGACCGAGACAGAAGTAGTATTCTCACTGAAAAATGTATCCGAGCAGCCGTTAAATATCAGTGCAGATGAGCTGACGGAGCGTTTTATCCGGGGCGATGTATCCAGAAGCACCGAAGGAAGCGGACTGGGACTTTCCATTGCAAGAGATCTTGCGAAACTCATGAACGCCAAATTTGAACTGTATCTGGACGGAGATCTGTTCCGTGTAACCATTACATTTGCAAGGATAAATGATTAGAATGATTGTGGGTGTCTGCAGGAGTAGATGCCCGCAATCTTTTGTGTTTACGGAAAGGTGAAAATCAGATATAATGTCAGCATGGAGAATTTAAGAACATTATTAAAAGAACAGATGAATATAGATTTTATGTCTGCAGTATTGAGCGGACCCCGTACCAAAGACGGAACAGCAAAAGTGAAAGTGCGTCCACTTATGAAGAAGGACACACTTTTCTTTCAGTTAGAGATTTTCCGTGGTAATCAGGCATTTCACAAGAATCTGGAACCGGAGGCGGCAGCAGAAGAAGTGCTTCGGTTCATGCAGGAGATGCGTCAGATGCAGATGGACACCAGAGCAGCGTCTTACACCGTACTTGTCAGCAAGAAAGGAAAAGTAACAATTAAGAAGAAAATGCGCAAGGAACCGGTGAAGATGGTGAGCATGTCCCATAACCGCAAGAAGCAATATGTGCTGGAAGAGGGAACAGCAGTGCCATTTCTCACAGATCTTGGCGTGATGACGCAGGAAGGAAAAGTGGTGCATGCCAGATTCGACAAGTTCCGCCAGATCAACCGATTTCTGGAATTCGTTGAGGACATTCTTCCGGAACTTCCAAAGGATCGGGAGGTTACGATCCTTGACTTTGGATGTGGCAAGTCGTATCTTACATTTGCCATGTATTACTATCTGCATGAATTAAAAGGATATGATATCCGCATTATCGGTCTGGATCTGAAGAAGGATGTGATCCGTCACTGTAATGAATTAAGTGAAAAATATGGTTATAAAAAATTGCATTTTCTGGAAGGAAATATCGCAGACTATACAGGAGTAGATGCGGTAGATATGGTAGTGACACTGCATGCGTGTGATACGGCGACAGACTTTGCGCTGGCGAAAGCAGTAGGATGGAATGCAAAAGTGATCCTGTCTGTGCCATGCTGTCAGCATGAGCTGAACCGCCAGATAAAGAATGATGTGCTGGCACCGGTTTTTGAATATGGACTGATCAAAGAGCGTATGGCAGCGTTGATTACGGATGCCATACGGGCGCAGTATTTGGAGCGGGAAGGATACCGCACCCAGATCCTGGAATTTATTGATATGGAACATACTCCGAAGAATATCCCGATCCGGGCGGTCAAGACCGGTAAGAGAAAGGATAACCAGGAAGCAATCGAATCCTGTGAGAATGCGCTTCACATTACACCGACACTGGGGCAGTTGCTGGATGAACTTAGAGGAGCTGAATAGATAAATGAAGAAAAAAGCGATACACGTCGGCGTACTGGCGGCGATATTTATCATCGCAGTCGTCGTATTTGAATATATGACCACTCGTGGTAACGATGATATGATGGAAGATCTCGGCAATGCCGTACTACCTCGGGTGTATTTTACCGTAGATGGATATGGAGTCAATGCGTTAAATGCTTATTCGGAAGAGATGGATATTACCACAATGCGGGATTCTGTCACACCGATCAGTGGTAAGAAGCTGACGATGAATCTGGAAGCTGACGAGACAAAAGTAACCGCTGTTGATTATGCTGTCTATACATTGGACGGTAAAAAGAAACTGAGCGAGGATAAGATCAGTAAGGTAAAAGATCAGATGGATCTGAGCTTTGATCAGAATCTGCTGTCAGAAGAGCGGATGCTGGTGCTTACCCTGCATGCAGACGGCAAGTCTGTTTATTACTATACAAGAATTGTGAATCCGACGGACTTTAATCTGACGGATTGCCTGGATTACGTATATAATTTTCATGAGAATGCCTTGAAAAAGGTGGAGAATGCAGGCGTAGGAGCAGCACTGGAGCAGGATGATGAGGATGCCAATTCTACATTTTCCCATGTGACCATTCATTCATCATACGATCAGGTGACCTGGGGGAATCTTGCACCACAGGTGACAGGCGGTGAACGCTGGAAGATTACGGAGACCAACAGTTCTTATACATCCGTGCTTCTGGAATACGATGTAAGCTGTACCGGAGAAGAGAATGAGACGGATATGTATACGGTTAGAGAATTTTTCCGCGTGCGCAAGAATAACGGACAGATGTATCTGTTGAATTATGACCGTACAATGGAACAGATCTTTGACGGAAGTAAGAATGTATTGAGTGAAAAAGGAATCCTGCTTGGAATTACTGATCCGGATGTTCCGTATGTGGTTAGTTCTGACGGCAAGATTGTAGCATTTGTGCAGGCGGATGAGCTGTGGAATTATGACAAAGAGCTGGATCAGCTTTCGCTGTTGTTCAGTTTTCGTGATGCGGAAAATGCGGATGTCCGTAATAAGGTATCGGATCATAAGATCCAGATTCTGAATATGGACAAAAAAGGCAATACAACATTTTCGGTATCCGGATATATGAACCGCGGCGAACACGAAGGATATGTGGGAGTTGCCGTTTATTACTATAATATCGAGACCAACAGTATTGAAGAAAAGGCATTCGTATCCAGCAACAAATCAGCTGCAATCGCAGGAAGTGAACTGGATACGTTGAAATATTATAATACCAAGACGAATAAGCTATACATGTTGGCAGACGGGGCACTTCATGAGATCAGTATTAAGAAGGATTATGATGAAGTGTTGCTTGATGGATTGAAAGATGGTCAGTATGTGGTATCAGATAATGGTAAATGGCTGGCATATCAGACAGGTGATGATGTGACATCTTCGACAGAAGTGACGGTCATGAATCTGTCGGATGGCAGTGAATATCAGGTAAAGAGTGCAGACGATGAGTGTATGATTCCACTTGGATTTGTGGGCAATGATTTCGTGTCAGGTCTGGCGAAACTTGATGATATCGGGAAGACCATCAGCGGTGAACAGGCTATTGTAATGTATCAGATTGAGATCCACAGTGATGCAGACAAGGTCATTAAGACTTATAGCAGTGATGGTTATTACATTTTAAGCACGGAGATTGACGACGGAATGATCACGCTGAACCGCGTCCAGAAGAATGGCGATACCTATACATCGGCGGCAGCAGATTATATTTCCAGCAATCAGGAAAAGAAAGAAAGCAATATCATGCTGGAATCTTATGTGACAGATCTGAAGGAGACACAGATGCGTCTGACTTATGCGGATGGCATCAAGGACAAATCCGCGAAAGTATTGAAGCCGAAACAGGTTGTACAGGACGAACCAGCATTACCGTCTTTTGGTAAAGAAGTAAAAGAAAACGGTTATTATGTATATGGAACCGGACAGCTCCAGGGAATCTACAAAACAGCTGGAGAAGCCATCCGCAAAGCGGACAGTGTCAGCGGAGTTGTTATTGACGCAAAAGGACAGTACGTATGGGAGCGTGGCAACCGTTATCTGGCCTATGATCTGTCCACCAGTCAGGCATCAGCGGTCAGTGAACTGCAGAAGGCACTTGCATCCGGTACATCAGCACTGGAGGCAGCTGGTGATATGTCAGATCAGAAAGTGCTGGAACTTACAGGATGCACAGTTGAAGAAATGTTGTATCTGATCAACAAGGATACACCGGTAATCGGGGTGCGTAACGGAGCTTCTGCGATCATTCTGACAGGATACGATGAAAGCCATGTGACTTATGTGGATTCGGAGAACGGCGAGAGCAAGACCGTGACGCAGGAAGAGATGGATCAGATCATGCAGAGCAGCGGCAATGCATATGTGGGATATCTGAAGAAGGCAGAAGAGTAAAATAAAAATCTCCTCAGCGATAAAGTGTTCGCTGGGGAGATTTTTTGTTCCGAGTTAAACTGCCGGATGGAATAATGTATTCCGATAACGGCTTAAAGCAGTGTATAATACCAGACCCAGTACAAGGCAGGAAGCTACTTCACCAATGCCGACGGTCAGCATCATAAATGGAATCGGAAGAGCCACGCCATATCCGTAACGCAGTACAAATGGCACGATCACGATATTAGCAATGATCGGCGGTAATGTACCGAATACCGGTCTCTGCTGTCTCAGCATATAAGTGCCGATCGCACCGATCAGAGTCGCAATACTTCCAAAGATAATATCAGGAAGGATTGCTCCGCCAAGGATATTACCAACCAGACATCCTACAAATAATCCCGGAATTGCAGCCGGTGTAAATAATGGCAGGATAGTCAGTGCCTCAGAAATACGGATCTGTACTTCTCCAAATGAAAATGGTGCAAATACATAAGTGAGCACCACGTAGATTGCAGCAATCATCGCTGCCTGGGTCAGAAATGTTACATTCTTGTTCTTCATATTCAGTTCTCCTTTAGTTTTGTTTTACGAGTGGAAGGTCACGAACACTCGATTCATTTAACGCCGGGAATCGGCGAACCCCTTATAAGACCTTGTTTTTCAGGGTTTTGTAACGGGTGATAGTATAACATGGGTGATAGATAATTTCAAGCTGTACCCACAATTTACCCACAATGAATAAATTGTGATGGCAGCAGTCGGGGAGATATTGCAGAATGCTGGCGGGTGAGATATGATAAGAATAGGAAAGCAAACTATTTGTTTTTTCCAAAAATGGAAGAAAGAGTGATGGAAATGTTAGATTTTAATACAGCTTGTGAGATGGCAAAAAAGAACCTCGTTAAACAGGAATACAAAAACGGAATAGATGGGATATATGATCTTGGAGACAAATGGCTGTTTTTCGGCAGGATGTTTGATATAGGCGTTCCTGATTATGGTAATACACCAATTACTATAGACAAGGACACAGGGGAGATTGCGGATTATCCATTGTCAGATGTTGATAACTTCGATAGATATTACGTGGCTGAAGAAATTAGAATCCCGAAAGAATTTGAAATAGTTGATTAAAAGCACTTTGCAGATGCAGGGTGCTTTTTTTGTGCATGAATTGCATGGATATAAAAACGCCACCAGCGAAGCCGGTGACGCTAGAAACTATCTAAAATATCCACCAAATATAGACGGCAGAGGATCATTCGTGTAGGGTTTGGCAAATTTGTAGGCTTTAAATTCTGCATATTCAAAAATATCTTGCACCAATTGTCTGACATCATCAAATGGAATTTCTACAGATCTGCCGTCAATAGTACCATATACAACGATTTCTGCCGGATGAATGTCAATGCTTTCCATGACTTCTGATATGCGAGAGCTAGTAAATAGTGAAATAAAACGGTTGATTGTGTATATTTTTTCACCATTTTCGTTTTTTAAATCGATACGGTCAAGCACTATGCCAAATGAAGCCAAAAGGGTAAAAAATACTGTGTCAAAGGTTGATAGTTTATTAAAATGCGCTTTTTCTAATTCGGAATCGGTTTTTGAGTTATGTTCACAAAGTAAATACCCTTCAGGTACGCAAAGATATTTTGCAAACTGTTTTGCTGCTGTAGTTGTCATCGGCTTTTTTCCAGTGACAATATTGCTGATATATTGCTGTGTAAATCCAGCGCGTTCAGCAAGTTCTCCTTGCGTCATTCCGGCATCTGCTATACATTCCTTTAAACGTTTTCCGCATTCTGGGTTTAATTTATTTTCCATATAGCGTTGTATAGCCTCCTTGAATATTGAATTTTCAAACAACCAGAAGTTTAACGGTTGTTTGAAAATATTATACCAGTAGTTTAAAATGTAATCAAGATAAAGTATGATAAAAGCACACAGAAAAGAAAGCGAGGGCAATGCAATGAGAAAAAGAACAGCTAATAATGAGACTGTACGGCCAAGATTCCTTAATCTTAATGAATTTGCTGTATACACTGGATTAGGGAAAAATAGTGCCATGAAGCTCGGACGAGACATTAATTGTATTATGCGAGTGGGCGGGCGCGTACTCTATGACACAAGAAAAGCAGATCAGTATTTCAATTCATTAACAGGGGTGAACTAATGGAAAATCAAAACAGAAATAATCGAGTGCATACTGAGGAACAGCCCGGCAAGGCTGATTTCCAGATAGCAGAACTGTTGCCATTCGGCAAAGAGAATGCAGTCACGACACAGGAGCTTATAAAACTGACCGGGTGCGGATCCGTGCGTGAGTTACGCCAGCGTATAGCCAGCGAACGAGAGCAGGGAGCAATTATATGTTCCGGTTCAGGTAAGGGCTATTGGAGACCGAAGGACAGGCAGGAAATTGAGCAGTTTATAAAGACGATGAAAGCCAGAGCATTGAACACGCTGAAGGTTATCAGAAGTGCAAGGCAGGTGTTGAAAGTGCCGGAGGGGCAGCAGTCAATAGAGGGGAGTGAGAGCAATGGCGGAAGTGAAATGGATTAAGATTACAACGGATATATTTGATGACGAAAAGATACTTTTGATCGAGAGCCTCCCGGATTCAGATTCCATCATTGTGATATGGTTCAAGCTTTTATGTCTTGCTGGGAAGATGAATAACTCCGGTGTATTCACTCTTAATGACTCTATCGTGTATACGGATGAAATGCTGTCTACGATATTCCGGCGTAAAGAAACAACGGTGAAAATGGCGTTAGATGTCTTTGAAGGGTTCGGAATGATTAAGCGCATTGATGGAGCTATCACTATACCGAACTGGGGGAAGCATCAGACGCTTGATCAGTTAGAGAAAAAGCGGGAATACCAGCGCGAATACATGAGGGAATACAGGGAAAAACAACGGCAGATTGCTGATAAATCTAACTGTAAAACTAACAGTAACGTTAATGTTAGCTCCCTAGATAAAGATATAGATAAAGATATATATATTACATGTTCATCGGAGACCGATGAACGAGTGGAAAATGATGAAAAAAAGACTGCTGCTGATCTGGATAAGAAAAAAGCAGACTTTGAAACGATATATGCTATCTATCCGAAGAAGGTAGGAAAGACGAGAGCATTTTCGTTGTATTGCCAATGGATCAAGGGCAGAAAGATCAACGGCGAAAAGATCAAGTTGTCTAACCGGGAAATATATCTTGCAGTGCAGCACTATGTTGAACAGCAGGAGAGAGAACAACGGGAGCAGATATACTGGAAAAACTTTGATACGCTGATGGGACAGTCACTACTTGACTATGTCGAGAGGGGAGAAGTCAATGAGTAACACGATTGAAAAATCCGTTATCGGTGCACTTCTCATAGAGCCGGATTCTATCAGCGGAATATACGAGCAGATTAAGCCGGAGATGTTCGGAGATCTGTTCTGTAGAAGCATCTATACAGAGATTATACGGGCTTATGACATGGGTAAAAGCATATCACTGGAAGAACTGGCGCAGAAGCTACAGAGCGAGGGACAGACGCAGGAATACATAGTGCAGGAACTAAGAGGAATTATCCCGGCTGTTGAGAGCTACAGGATCAAGAGCTATGCAGATGCACTGGAAGCGGATTATAAGACACGGCGACTTAATGAGCTGTTATCTCACATAGTTCCGGCAGCAGGATGCATAGATAAGCAGATTAACGGGCTGTTGCAGGATCTGGAAGCCTTGAAAGAAAGTGATACGGTGAAAATACATGGACTGGGCGAGGTTGTAGATGCCGTGAGTGGTAACTACTTCACAGATCCAGAGCGAAGCATACTGTATACAGGTTTATCAAAGCTAGATGATACGCTAGGAGGACTGGAAGGCGGGGATGTGATCGTGATCGGTGCGCGTCCTGCGGTCGGAAAGTCTGCCTTTGCAACGCAAATAGCTATGAATCTGGCGAAGAGTAAGAAACGGGTTGCGCTATACAACTTAGAAATGTCAGACAAGCAGGTCTATGAGCGTCTGCTGTCCAGAAATAGCGGCATTGGACTGACACGGATCAGAAGGGCAAGGGATTTTCTGGAAAATGAAAAAGAGCGTTTTGACCGTGCAAATGAAGCATTAAAGAAGATTCCGTTATTTATCCGCAGTGGATCGGTGTCGGTCTCGCAGATCCGGAATGAATGTAGGCATTTAGATCTTGACTGCATTGTGATAGATTACATCCAGCTTATCCGATCGGATGTAAGGTATCAGAGCCGGACGAGCGAGGTGGGGGCTATTTCTAAGGCTATCAAAGCTTTAGCAATGGAGCTGCATATACCGATCATTGCACTGTCGCAGCTTAACCGTGTGAGTGAGATGAGGCAGAATAAAGAGCCTACAATGGGCGAGCTGAGAGAAGCCGGAGACATTGAGCAGGACGCAAGCATTATACTGCTGATGTGGAATATCGTGGATGATAAAAAAGGCTTGAAGGTGGAGAAGAACCGGCAGGGCGTATTATCCTCTGAGGTATTGCGGTTCAATGGTGACAATATGGAGTTTATAGAGACATGCGAGACGGTGGCAGATGCGACTAGAGGCTTCAGAAGAGTCAAAGAGCGAACACCGTTCGATGATTAGGTGAATGATATGGCGAGAAAAGAATTTAAAAGGGGATCAGAAGAGTTTGAGCTGTTCCGGGATTTCTGGGAACTGTTCAAAGACAATGTCATTGTAGAGAATACAGAGGTGTATTTTGAAAAGGTTACAGGAGACGCACAGCGGTTCTATCAAAAGCATAAAAACCCCTTTGCAAGAGATTTAAGCATTGCATTGGTGAGTGAGATTGAAAGGAGATACAACAATGAATTTAAAGTGCAGGATTAAACTGCCGAAAGGTTACGGCAAGTTTGCAAAAGAGCATCCGAAGGAGTGGGCGAGCATCCTGATGGATAAAAATGAGGATGGCAGCATAAGCGGAGTTTTAACAAGTTTTTCTTACGGGAAAGCAACGGTTAAACTGCAGGGCGGTATCATAACCAATATTCCAGTAGAGTGTATAGAGCTTGTGGAATAATCGGAGACGGCAGACTGCTGCCATAGCTGAAGCCAGTAAAAGAAAGTGAACAGAAGGGAGTGAGAAGATATGTTAAAACCGAAACAGGTGCGATGCTTGGAATTTATGATCCGGGGAAATATGACGGATAAAGAAATTGCAGAAGCAATTAACGTTTCGCAGAAAACTATCTGCGAATGGAAAAAGAAAAATACAGAGTTCCAAGATGAATACAATGCGCTGATGCGGAACAGCCTGCAATATGCAGCACCGAAAGCATTTAGAAAGCAGTTATCATTGCTTGAATCTAAAAATGACATGGTAGCTCATTTGGCTGCCAGAGACATTATGGATCGGGCAGGATTCAGCCCAGTGGACAAAATAGATCTAAAGGCTGATGTAGATACAGAACTGCATATAACGATTGATTACGGGGATGACGATGAAGGCAGTGGCGAGAAGTAAAAAGGGATGTAGGCGTTGAGCAAGCGCAGAATATGCCTAAAATCATTCAGGAGCCCCAAATAGGCACATTATGCGTATATGCGAGGAAATCCCAGTTAAACGGATAGAGTGCGCTAACTGGGGCAAATAAATGGTTTTAGAGTATATAGAAAAAGCATACAGCTTTTTAGTGAACCTTGAAAAGAAGATGGCGGACTGCTGCCATCGTGAAAATCTGATTGCTTACAAGATAGCATTATGTTATATTGTGGTTGGAGCAATCGTGTTGCAGGGTGGCTGACCTCTATTCTACATAGAATGGGGGTGGTGCTGATGAACAATAATCATTTTGATTTCAAAGACCTTATGGCTTTTGGAATGTTCATTCTTGCATTGCTGACATTCGTATTTACGTTTATCAGATAATGTTTTAAGGCATAGAAAAACCACCCCGGAACTTTGGCGAGCGAAGGAGTGGTGATTCTATATACCATATAATTCGAGGTCAACCCACCTTGTGGGCGGTTGCTCTTTTTGTGTCTTAAATATAGCATATCCGGCAGCAGGATGCAAGAGGGTGAACGGAATGTGACACCCTTATGGTATGAGTCCTTATTTCAGGGACTCAGGTTCTTCTGATCAGAACCAATGCGCCGGATCTATGCTATTCGGCAGATTCCCAAGATGGGAATGTGTGGTTATTCTTCAGAGTCACGCTCCATAGTTTCTGTTACAGATCTAATGATAAAGGCGTTTACGCTTTCGTTATGCTTGGATGCATGAGCCTTGATAATCTCTTTCTGACCTTTTGGAAAAGTAACATTAATTCGATCATAGTTGTTCTTTACATATTTGTTAACAGCTTTCTGCTGGGCTTTGCTAATCTTTGGTTCGTCAGCCATAATGCACCTTCTTTCTGAAATAAATACGGGTATATTTACTCCACCCTACGCTAATTATAGTATAAAAATCTATTGGTGTAAATATAAAATATTCACAAATATATTGGTGTAAATATAGCGAATGTGTCAATAGACTATTGGTGTAAATAGATATATAATGTAATCACAAGGTAAGGAAAGAAAACGAACATTCCGAAAAGATGTGAAATCAAAGACCATATACCCGTGAGCAGCCCAGGAGCCTAGCAATAGTCAGGAAGATGACTTGATCGGAAACTTTCTAAGACTTGAAAGAAAGGGGCATAGCAGTTATGAAGTACAATCTTAAGAGAATTATGCAGAATGCATGGAAGAATTACAGAAAGCAGGACATCAGTTTCGCAGAGGCATTACACAGAGCTTGGTTATCAGCCAAAGCTGAAGCAGTCAACGCAGAGCGTATTGAGCGTAGCAAGATGGCAGCAGGCGTGACAGAAGATACAAACACCTGGATCGGATGGAAAAAGCTGGGATATGAAGTGATACACGGTTCTAAGGCATTGTTTGGATGCTCCTTGATTTGGGGATCTAAAGGAGACGGGGCAATTTATAACGCCCGGTTCTTTGGTAGATCACAGGTACAAGAAGCAGTATAAAGAAAAAGCCCTTATCAGTGCTACCAACACCGATAGGGGCAGTATATGACTGGATTCCAGCCACGAACCAAAAAGATCATAACATGGAATCCGGGGAAAGGACAAGAGAGACATGGACTACAAAGAAAGTATTTGCAAGTTATTAGATGAAGCAGATAACAGAGCATTGAAAATAATCTATACATTTGCAAAAGCAGTTTTGAACAAATAGAAAAGGAGAGCAATGAAATTTAATCAGGTATTTTTGAGAATGTCATATAACGGAGCAATTAAAGTATACAGAATTATCAATACAGAGGAGCTTTTTGATGGGAGTATTACCAACACTATGGGGCATATCGGAACATTTAGCAGATATGATAAAGTGCCGGAGAATATATGGAATGCGCGCATTTGCGAGATTAAAGCAGAAACAGCAGATATGATTGCGGTAACAATAGAGGGGGCGACTGCTGCCATCTAAAAGCACATATAACAAAAAGCCCCACGGTGCGGCAACACCACAGGGCAAAACAGAAATAACCCAATACACACGATACCGGGCTAACATGATTATAACCTGTCATGTTGGCTCATTGCAATATAAACTTATGGTTTGAAAGGAGCTATTATGGCAGTTGACAGCAAAGGCAAAAAGCTTCCAGCAGGGATAAGACAACGATCAAATGGCAGATATGAGGGGCGTGTAAAATACGATTATAAAAGCTATTCGGTATATGCAGATACGATAACAGCCACAAAGAAGAAAATGCGTGATTTGAAGTATAAGCTTGAACACGGGTTATTTGTGGCACAAGAAAAGATTACGCTTGATGAATGGTATAAAACATGGCTGGAAGAGTATAAAAAGAACCGGGTAAAGATCGGCACGTATACCAGCTATGAGAAGTATTATCACAGCACAATACAGGAGCGTCTAGGGAACAAGAATCTAAACGACATCAGAGGCGAGCACATCCAGAAACTGTATAATGATCTGGTGAAAGAGGGGTATGCGTTATCCAGTATCAAGGTGGTATCTGCTGTTTTGAATGGCTGTTTTAAGCAGGCAGAGCGCAACGGATTAATAGAGCGTAACCCGGTCAGGCTGGCAGAACTGCCACGGCAGACAGGCGAGAAAAAGGGCAGGGTAGCAATGACAAAAGAACAGCAGGGGCTGTTTATGGAATATGCAAGAGAGAGCTATCTGTATCATTTCTTTGCGGTAATGCTTCGTACCGGAATGAGGAAGGGCGAAATGCAGGGGCTTAAATATTCCGATATTGATAAAAAGCAGAATGTGATCCATGTACGCCGGACGCTGAAATACATCGAGGGCAGGGGCTATATCGAAGATACACCAAAGACAAGGACATCAACCAGAGATATACCGCTGACTGCTGCCATTCTGGAGCATATAGAAACACAGCGGAAGTTCTGGGGATTCAAGGTTATAAAGATGGATCAATACCTGTTCTGCAATGAAAACGGTGATCCGATCAGCAGGGAACGCATACAGGCAGAGATTGACCGGACAACGAAGCGGATCCATGAAGCTGGATATGAGTTCCCACGGATTACAAGCCATGTATTCCGGCACACATTCGCGACCAGAGCCATAGAAGCAGGAATGCAGCCACAGGTACTTAAAACGATTCTGGGGCATAGTTCGTTAGCTATGACAATGGATCTGTACAGCCATGTACTGCCGGATACGAAAGCAGAAGAAATGGAGAAAATAGCGAATGCATTTTAGAGGGTGTAACAGCCCTCTATTTTGGTGTGTGGGTATACCCACTCTGTACCCACAATGGAATAAACCAGAATAAAACATGATAAAAAGAAAAAGCCCGAAAATGCTGCGTTTTCAAGGCTTAACGGCTATAGATAAAACTCTATAAACTTATCTTCAAAGAAGTTTTGTTTTACGTGTGGAAGGTCACGAACACACGATTCATTTTACGCCGGGAATCGGCGAAACCCTTATTAGACCTTGTTTTTTAGGGCTTTGTAACGGGTGATAGTATAACATGGGTGATAGATAATTTCAAGCTGTACCCAC
>OLPD01001111.1_pt1 | contig 14955 bp, 11 predicted proteins | sample 1672111 | NCBI WGS metagenome assembly OLPD01 (sample SAMEA3136646, study PRJEB25190) | human gut metagenome
TCGATGATGTACATTCGCCAAATGCAGATCCTTGTGCAAGCACAAATCTGCACTTGGCTCATCGTATACCCAAAAACAGGTGCCCACGGGGATATATCACTAAGATATACTTACGTGGACACCTGTTTTATATTTTCATTTACCTGTTATTCCACACCGTTAAAGCAGTAGGTACATACCTGGCATGCATCAATCCCGATTGATTTGATCAGATCATCCAGTCTGTGATAACGAAGTGAAGTGAAATTCTGTCTCTTGCGGATTTCCTCCAGCATTGCTGCATACCGGTCACTGTTCGGATCCGCATATTCACTCAGTACATTGACATCATTGTCGCCTTCCCACTCACGGATGATCCTTCTTGTGATCAAATCCAGATCTGATTTGGAACGGGAGAAGTTCAAATATTTGCATCCGTACAAAAGCGGTGGACATGCCGGGCGGACATGCACTTCTTTTGCGCCACTCTGATACAGGAACTCTGTCGTCTCACGGAGCTGTGTGCCACGCACGATAGAATCATCGATCAGCAGCAGGCTCCTGTCTTCGATCAGACTATGTACCGGGATCAGTTTCATTCTGGCGATCAGATTACGCTGACTCTGTGTTGTCGGCATGAAGGATCTTGGCCAGGTCGGAGTATATTTGATAAATGGTCTTGCATACGGAATACCTGATTCATTTGCATAACCTATCGCATGAGCAATACCCGAATCCGGAACTCCTGCAACAATATCCACGTCGATCGAATGGTCATCTCTCTGTGCTAAAAGCTTTCCACAGTTGTAACGCATTTCTTCTACACCAACCCCTTCATAAGAAGAAGTAGGATATCCATAGTATACCCACAGGAACGAACAGATTCTCATCTTTTCACATGCAGGACTTACAGTCTCCACAGATTCCGGTGTCACGTAGACGATTTCTCCAGGTCCCAGCTCTTTGTAATCTGTGTATCCAAGGTTGATATATGCAAAGCTTTCAAAGGAAACGCAGTATGCATTCTCTTTCTTTCCGATCACAACCGGTGTACGTCCGAGAAGGTCTCTGGCTGCATAAATTCCATTCTCTGTCAGAAGCAGAAGTGTCATCGAGCCTTCAACTACTGACTGCACATAACGGATTCCCTCAACAAACGAATCCTTTTTACAGATCAATGCCGCAACCAGCTCTGTAGAATTGATCTGTCCATTGGTCATAGACTGAAAATGTGTATGTCCATTTTCATAAAGATTCCGAATCAGCTGATCCGCATTATTGATCTTACCTACTGTCGTAATTCCAAAGCACCCCAGATGCGACTGGATCAGAATTGGCTGTGGATCATAATCTGAAATACATCCAATTCCAATATTTCCCTTCATTGTATCAACATCTTTCTCAAATTTTGTACGGAACGGCGAATTTTCAATATTATGAATCGCTCTCTTCCAGCCATCACTTCCGTAAGTAGCCATACCTCCGCGGCGGGTTCCAAGATGCGAATGATAATCTGTTCCATAAAAAAGATCCAGATTACATGCTTCTTTTGATGCAACGCCAAAAAATCCTCCCATATCTGTAGGTCTCCTTTCTTTATCCCAATGCCATAGCCTGTATTTTTCATCTATTTTTTAGTGTATCATGCATTTATGGACGGAAACAATAGCAAAACCCCGAATATATTGCAAATGGCTATAACTATTTCTAATCGTATTTATAATTGTTTGAATTTTCTGATATATATATTACAATTTCAGTTCTTTCTAATTTTATTAAAATTATTTTAAAATTATATTGACAAATAAGCATTTGGGTGTTATTATTAAGTCAATCCAAAAGAAAAGAAGTTCCTGACGAGAAAGGGAATTTCAAAAAGATATTTTTTTAATCTGTTACATAGTTTCATATATACTCGCCAAGAGTATAAGATGAAGAACCAGATCAGAAAAGGGTAACAAGAATAATTGTTATTTGAAGGTTAGAAAGTTTTAAAAAAGCAACTATACATTTTGGTTATGAGCGTTTTGTAAGTGGAGTGTGTAGAGAACAATTTTTTAAATTGATAATTTATAATAATAAGAGAAAATTGATATCTGACTTCTGAACAGAAAAAAGTATAAGAGAAAAAGAATATCCGGATAAAATTTTGGAACGAGAACGAAAGGAAGGAGGCTTTGACCGTTGGATATTTCATCATCTAAAACTCAATATGTTAATGGTATGGCAAATGTAAATTCCTGTGAGATGAGCCTTAACCATAGATTATAATCCGGTAAGAGAAAAGTTAATGATAAAAAAGGTCGGAGTAGTAGATAAACCGGAAGCGATTATAAGATATAAAAAGATTCAGCATTTGTTGACATATTGAAGTAAATACCACAGTAATTCAAGATCAGAAAATGTGTAAAGAAACATTCATTGATAAGTAAATTTAACAGTGACGAGAAAGCTGATAAATACCAAAATTGGATTACCTGATTATATAAAATAACGAACGATCAGAATTGATCAAAATCGATTCATATGATTTCATTTTTATAAATTTTATAAAATCTGAATATCATATGAAATGCTCAAAGAACTTACAGGAATAAGAATTACTTAATTCCTCCGATATAAAAATAAAAATTACAATTGAATATTCCGAGACAGCCATTCAAAAGATGGCTGTCTCCTTTTTTTCTGTTACCAGCTCCCAATTTGTGAATTTTTTGTAATATTTTTTTAACATTTCTGAAAAATATCAGCCGTAATTTTTGACATTGACAACGCTCTATGATACACTTAGTAAGTAAAATTATAAGACTTTTGTTTTCCGTTTCTGGTACAAAAGTCAGACTTACTGAGGAAAAGTAAAATAATTAATAATAATCATATGAGGTGAGAAACGTTGGATAAATATGAATATCGCGCAAAGACAGAGCAGATGCTTGCGTATGCCGAACAGAAGTCTTACCAGAAAGCGATGTCGATTGCAGATACGATCGACTGGCGTAAAGTAAAAAATACCGCCATGCTCTCTACCGTAAGCGAAATCTATGAAAATGCGGGGGAACTTGGTAAAGCACGTGATACCTTATTTATTGCGTATGATAAAGCACCTTCCAGCAGAAAGGTTGTATACCGCCTGGGAATTATTTCTCTGAAGCTGGGACATTTCGATGAAGCAGCTGATTGCTACGAAGAATTTGTCAAGCTTGCTCCGAAAGATCCAAACCAGTACATTCTCCGGTATAAGATCTTAAAAGCACAGAAAGCGCCAGTCAAAGAACAGATTGAAGCTCTTGAAGATTTCAAGCATTCTGAATACGTTGAAAAATGGGCATATGAACTTGCCAGATTATACGCTGAAGCCGGTATGACTTCCGAATGTCTTGATGAATGTGATGATCTGATTCTCTGGTTCAGCGAAGGTACTTATGTATACCAGGCAATGGAACTTAAAATGAAATACAAACCGCTGACTCCACTTCAGCAGGAAAAATACGATCATCGAAATGATGGTATCGGCCGTAAGGATTCTTCCAAGAGAAAACCTTCCTTCCGAAAATCCAAAGAACGTCCGGCACCGAATCCACGAATTGCAGACAAGGTCCGCAAAGATGTACATGTCACAGACAGTATTGATCTTCCGGATCTTCCAGAGCCAATGGCCCGGACACATGCTTCCGAACCAGAAGCTGAGTCACAACCAAAAACCCGGATTCGAAGCACTTCCGATATTTCCACAACCATTTCCGGTGCTTCCCTTTCAGATGCCCTGAAAGCCGGTGTTGCCGTTGCAAGTGGTGCAGTTGCTCCTGAATCTGCTTCAGACGATTCACAGATGACCGGTAAGATGAAGATTGAAGAAATTCTTGCCAACTGGGAAGCAACCCAGCGTGAAAATGCAAAGATTCTTGAAAAGAGCCAGGAGGAAGCTGAGAAAGAAAAAGCCCTGCGCGAGAAGAAGAAAGAAGAAGAAGAGGAAGTTCTTGGAGCTACAAAACCAATCCTTTCTGATGATATCCGCAAACTGATGGAACAGCTTGAAAATGGTGAAGAGCCTGAAATCACCGATGAAGATGCTGAAGATTTCGTTGATGATGAAGAAGATGAAGCGACTGAAAGCCCGGAAGATTCATCCAAAGAAGCTTCAGACACTGACGAGGAAGATCCGGAAGAAAATGATTTTGAAGAAATCGTTGACTCCGAAGAAGATGATGAATCGGATGCGGTTTACGATGAAGAAACTGAATACGAGGATGAGGATGATTCCGAGTATGACGATGACGAGGAATACGAGGATGAAGATGATTCCGAGTATGATGACGACGACGAGGAATACGAAGATGAGGATGATTCCGAGTATGATGACGAGGAAGAATACGAAGATGAAGACGATTCCGAGTATGACGACGACGAAGAATACGAAGATGAAGATGATTCCGAGTATGACGACGAAGAAGAATACGAAGATGAAGATGATTCCGAGTATGACGACGACGAGGAATACGAAGATGAAGATGATTCCGAGTATGACGAGGAGGAAGAATACGAAGATGAAGACGATTCCGAGTATGACGACGACGAGGAATACGAAGATGAAGACGAAGATGACTACCAGATCGATGATGAATTAGATGAAGATCATAAAGAGGATTTTGATTTTGAAAAAGAATCTGCTCTCGATATCGATGATCATGATTCTGACGAAGATGATGGTGATTTTGCAGACCTTGATTCCTTTGAAGATGAAGAAGAATTAGATAGCAGTGATGATTATCTTGATCTTGAATTTGACGAGAAACCGGCTCCTGAGCCAAAGAAAGAAACTTCAAAATCAGCGCCAACTCCTGATATTGACGAAGTTCTTGAAATCGAAGAACCGTCAGAAGATGAAATCACCGAACGCATGGGTAAATTCGATACCGGATTCGTTGTACAGGGTCGTTACGATCTGAGTGCAACAAGTGAGATCGGACTGAAGCTTGGACTTACTGAAGAGCAGAAGCAGCTGTTCTCTTACTTTGTACCGATCCGTGGTGTCAGTGAACAGCTTGTTGAAATCCTTGATAACGACAAACGTTGCCGTAACCGTTATGGAACTTCCCGCACAGGCAACATCCTGATCCTTGGCCGCAAGGGAAGCGGAAAAACAGTCCTCGCAGTTGATATTGTAAAAGCAATCCAGAAACAGCGCAGACTCAAACAGGGTAAAGTTGCAATCGTAACCGGTGATTCTCTGAACAAAAAGGACATCGGAAGTATCATCGATAAGCTGAACGGTGGCGCACTGATCATCGAAAAAGCTTCCAAGATGAATGACAGAACCATCCGTGAACTGAATGACATGATGGATGAACAGACCGGCGAACTTCTCTTCCTTCTGGAAGACCAGAAGAAACCGCTGGAAAGAATGTTTGCATCCCATCGCGAATTCAAACGTAAATTTACTTCCAGACTGGAGCTTCCGGTATTCATCAATGATGAACTGGTTACATTCGGTCAAACCTATGCTAAGGAAAACGGATACCGTATCGATGAAATGGGAATCCTTGCATTATACAGCCGGATCGATATGATGCAGAGAGAAGATCATGCGGTTACTGTTGCAGAAGTAAAAGAGATCATGGATGAAGCAATTTCACATTCCCAGAAAGCAAATGTAAAACATCTTGTGAAACGGGTATTTGGAAGAAGCACTGATAATTCAGACCACATCATCCTGAAAGAAGATGATTTTAAATCATAAGATTTCTACAAAGAACGCGCTTCCGGCGCGTTCTTTTGTATATGCAGACCAAACCGATAACTATAAACAAAGAGTTTTAGACATCTTACATAAGAAGTGTATAAGTTGTCCAAAACTCTTTCTTTTTATCGCTATTTCTAGTATAATATTCCTAAATATCTTTGATAGAAGGTGAATGGGATGGCAGTAAAAAAAACAACAGCACAACAGACCAACACGACCAACAAGACGGCCGTAAAAAAATCTACTGTAAAAAAACCGGCAGCTGCTAAAACTGCTGCTAAAAAGTCTACAGCTAAAAAGTCTGTAAAAACTGTAACAAAAGATAAACCCGCTGATTACAGAATCGGCGAATTAGATCAATATTTATTCGGACAGGGAACCCATTATGAAATCTATAAAAAAATGGGTGCACATTTTGTAAAAGATGGCAAAAAATCCGGCGTATATTTCGCAGTATGGGCTCCACATGCCAGATCAGTTTCCGTAATCGGTGAATTCAACGGCTGGAGTGAAGATGCAAACGTTATGAAGCGTCAGGAACCGCTTGGAATCTATACCGCATTTGTTCCGGAAGCACAGCTCGGACAGCTTTACAAGTACTGTATCGAGACACAGACCGGAGATAAGCTTTACAAAGCTGATCCATTTGCGAACAGTGCAGAGTTGAGACCGGGAACTGCCTCAAGGATTGCTGATATCTCCCATTTAAAATGGAGTGACAGTGTCTGGATGAAGCACCGGGCAGAATGGGATTTCCATTCCTCACCGATTTCCATTTATGAAGCACATATCGGTTCCTGGATGCGCCATCCGGGACGTGAAGATGAGGGGTTCTACAGCTACCGTGAATTTGCGCATGCAGCTACAGACTACATAAAAAAGATGGGGTATACTCATATCGAATTGATGGGAATTTCAGAATACCCATTTGACGGCTCCTGGGGATATCAGGTGACCGGATATTATGCTCCGACCTCCCGTTATGGTACGCCGGAAGATTTTGCATATATGATCAATTATTTCCATAAGAATAAGATTGGCGTAATCCTTGACTGGGTACCGGCACATTTTCCACGCGATGCACACGGACTCGCTGATTTTGACGGCACAGCTACCTTTGAATATGCAGATCCTAAGAAAGGGGAACATCCGGACTGGGGAACCAAGATCTTCGATTATGGTAAAGCAGAAGTTAAGAACTTCCTGATCGCCAACGCACTGTTCTGGATCGAACATTATCACATCGATGGTCTCCGCGTAGATGCTGTTGCTTCCATGCTGTATCTTGATTACGGTAAAGAAGACGGTCAGTGGATTGCCAACAAATACGGCAGCAATGAGAATCTGGAAGCAATCGAATTTTTCAAGCATCTGAATTCCGTTACTACCGGACGTAACCCTGGCGCACTGATGATCGCAGAAGAATCCACTGCATGGCCAAAAGTAACGGGCAAACCGGAAGATGATGGTCTTGGATTCAGCCTGAAGTGGAACATGGGATGGATGCATGACTTTACCGAATACATGAAGCTGGATCCATATTTCCGCAAAGGCGACCACTACGGTATGACATTTGCCTTAACCTATGCATACAGCGAGAATTATATTCTTGTATTATCACATGATGAAGTGGTACATCTAAAATGTTCTATGCTCAATAAGATGCCTGGTCTTGGATTTGAGAAATTCGCCAACCTGAAGGTCGGTTATGCTTTCATGATGGGACATCCTGGAAAGAAACTTCTCTTCATGGGACAGGATTTCGGACAGCTCCGCGAGTGGAGCGAGGCGCGTGAGCTTGACTGGTATCTCCTTGCAGAGCCGGAGCATCAGGCACTCCAGAATTTCTACCGTGACCTGCTGCATCTTTACACACACAACAAAGCCATGTATGAACAGGATACCTGCATGGAAGGCTTTGAGTGGGTCAATGCAGATGACAGCTCACGAAGTATTTACAGCTTCATCCGTCATTCAAAGGGCGCAAAAAAGAACCTTTTATTCATATGTAACTTCACACCGATCGAACGACCGGAGTACCGTGTCGGCGTACCACGCGGCAAACAGTACCGCCTGGTACTGAACAGTGATGAATTGCAGTATGGCGGAAGCGGAAAAGCCCGCCCGGCAGTATATAAAGCAAAGAAACAGGAATGTGATGGAAGACCATATTCATTTGGTTACGATCTTCCGCCATACGGTGTTGCTGTATTCGAATTTTAACATAGCAAGTCAATGCAATCTGCGCAAAATATTCATCATACGAATAATTGATTCCACCAATTATTTTCTTAACATTTCCCGGATTCGTTCTTCCAGAGTTTCTTCTGGAAGAACTCCGGTTGTATATCCACAGATTTTTCCATCTCTGTACACCACAAACGTCGGTACGATCTCAATGCCTATATACTCTGCAATCTCTTTCGATATATCAATATCAATCTTATAAAAAATCCATTTTCCCTGATACCGGCTGGCAATCCTTTCCACAACAGGATACATCATTCCGCACTTTGGACACCATGATGCGTAAAACTCCACAATTACCGGCATCCTCTGCTTTCCGACTGTATTTTCATAATCCTTCGTGATCAATGCGATACCCATACACTTTCCTCATTTCTGCCATCTCAGGCTATGTAAAAAGGACTGGATTTAGTGGCATCCACATTTCGGGTTTAAGATTTTATAGACTTCCTGAAAAGAATTTCTGAAACAGATCAGCTTTTTATTAAATCTTGGATTCTTATAGCAAAACCCCCGCATACAATTCTGAAAATGATGCTTTTTCCGCATATCTGTTCCTTCCTGATTTCCTCTTTCTACAATATATGCAAAAAGACAGCCGATGTGCGGATTGCTCCGTATCTGCTGTCTCTTATATTGCCAGGAATCATCTTACGCACTCAGCGCCTTTATGATCTGCCTGTTGCATTTTATTCAATTGTCTTACTGGCGCATTGCGATCAGTTTATGGATCGGATGTCCCTGCCCGGAAAATTTCTCCTCGTACTCAGTCATAACATTCCCTCTGCTGAGTGTCGGATCATTGTGAAGATCATAGGTCTTCGCCAAAAGTACCCAGCCTGCCAACTCCACCTGCTCCAGTGAAAAGTCAAACAGCTCTCTGTTGTCTGTCTTAAATTCAACGACTCCATCAAAGGCAAGGATCTTGTCATACCGCTCAAAAAACTGCTTGGAAGTAAGTCTGCGCTTTGCATGACGTGCTTTCGGCCACGGATCTGAAAAATTCAGATAAATCTTGTCAATCTCTCCGACAGCAAAAACCTCCGGCAGATTTGTCGCATCCATACAGATAAAACGAATATTATTGACATCCTTGTATTCCTCGTCATTGTCAAAGCGTTCCAGCGCCCGAAGCAGTACGCTTGAATAACGTTCGATACCGATATAGTTGATGGATGGATTCTCCTTTGCAAGTGTCAGAAGAAACTGTCCTTTTCCCATCCCGATCTCAATATGGATCGGATTCTCCGGATTCTGAAAAGTCTCTTTCCAGGTGCCGCGATATCTGGTCTCATTTTTAATTACAAGGGGATGAGCTGTCAGATAAGCATCTGCTCCTGGTACATTTCTTAACCTCATATATCTTTCTCTTCCTTTAGTGAAAATATGTATAACCTTATTTATTTTATACTATTCTGAAATATTTGAAAACCCAAAAATACATTTTATAAGTTTTGTATAAAATATTCTTATGATATTCTCTTATTTTTTAGTAGAATTTTCTAATTTAAAGTAGTAGAATATGTATGCATTATTAAAAATGTATAAATAATTTTTAAGAAAGGAGTCGGACAATGGATCATATTGTTAAAAAGCTCTCCGAAATCGAACACGCAGCCGAAGCTGTTGTGGAACACGCGGAACTGGAGAAATCAGAACTGGAAGAACGCATTCAAAATGAACGCAATCAATTCGACAAACAACTTGAAGATCACACCCAAAAGGAGCTGAACGATATCCACAAAGGATTAAACCGTCAGATGGATGAGATTCTTGCAAGGCAGAACCGCAAGAACCAGACAGCGATCGAAGAACTTAAAAAAGATTTTGAAGAGAAGCATACGGCATATGCCGAGAAAATTGTCAGACGTATCATAGAGGGATAGCATATGGGAAATTTACTTGCATACAGTGGCATCGTAACAAAAGTACGCGCCATGCAGGCGAAACTGCTCACTGATGAAGATTTCCAGAACATCGCCGCATTTCATACAGTAACCGAAGTTGCTGCTTATCTCAAAGAACATCCCGGATATCGGAATGTCCTTGCAGATATGGACGAAAACCGTCTTCACCGCGGTGAGATCGAGAAGCTTCTTGTGCAGTCACTTTACAGTGATTATACACGCCTGTACCGTTTTTCCGGAATGGATCAGAAAAAATTCCTGGAGCTTTATCTGAAGCGCTACGAGATGAATCTGATCAACTATTGTCTGCGTATTGTATTCAACCACTATCAGAAGCCTTTTGATCTGGATCATAAGAAAATATTCTTCAACAAATATTCGGATCTCTCCATCGATAAACTGATCACTTCGGGGAATATCGGTGAGCTGGTGGAAAATTTAAAGGGCACAGAATACTATGCACCGTTAAAACGTCTGGAAAATGCGGAGAACCCTACCCTTTTTGATTACGATCTGGCACTGAATCTGTACTATTTTACAACCATGTGGAAGAAACGCAAAAAGATTCTGAAGCATAAGGAACTGGAAATTTTCACCAGAGATGCCGGAGCAAAGATCGACCTGCTGAACCTGCAGTGGATCTACCGTGCAAAAAAATATTACAACATGCTTCCGCCGGATATTTCCACACTGCTGATCCCGATACACTACCGGATTCATGTAGATCAGCTGAAGGATCTTGTAGAAGCACCGTCTGTCGATGAATTTTTAAAGCTGGTTACCAGAACGCCTTATCTGCGTCACACCGATACTCAGACACCAGCGTCCATCGAAACGATTTACAAAGACTGCCTGTACCGTCTCTACCTGGCAGACAGAAGAAGTAACCCTTATTCCATCGCAACCGTGAATACCTATCTTTTTCTGAAAGAGGAGGAGCTTGATAAGCTTACAACTGTGCTCGAATGTGTTCGCTACGGACTTCCTGCACGTGAGACATTAACTTATATAGGAGGAACAGCGAAATGATTGTTAAGATGAAGTTCCTGAGCATTACCGGACCACGCGCCGACATCGACCGCATGACAAACCGGTATCTTTCCAAATATGAGATGCAGCTTGAAAATGCACTCACGGAGCTCAAGACAGTAGATAATCTGATGCCATTTCTAGAAATGAACCCTTACCGTGATCCACTCGCAAAAGTGACACAGTTTCTGGGATATATGAAAGACATGCCTGCAGAGCCATCCTTTGATCAGAGCGAAGACGAGATCCTTGAGATGATTCGTTCTATCAATCATGACTACATGGATCTGCAGCAGCAAAAAGAAGAACTGAAAAAAAAGAGAGAGAATATCCAGGCACGTATGAAAGTCCTGGAACCTTTTACTTCTCTGGATTTTGACCTGCATGAAATCATGCAGTACAAATACATCCGCACAAGATTTGGAAAAATCAATGTGGATTATTATCACCGGCTGGAAAAAGCGCTTCTTGAAGACATTGATGCATTATTTCTGGAAGGCTCCAGAGATGCCTCTTATGTCTATGGCGTTTATTTTGTATCGGATGCTGATGCAGGAAAGGTCGATTCGATCATGCGGTCTCTCCACTTTGAAAAAGTCGATCTGCTGGAAGACTTTGGCGGAACCCCGCTGGAAGCTTACCGGAGCCTGGATAAAGAAGTCCAGAATCTGACCGATGAAATCCAGGCAGTGAAGGATAAACGTCAGGAGATGTTCCGCAAGAACGCTTCCAGACTACTCGGTGCAAGAATTCAGCTGGAACGTTTTTCCGATAACTTTGATATTCGGAAATTTGCGGCACGAACCGAGACAGACGAGCAGGAAGAATACTACATCCTCTGCGGCTGGATGTCCGAAGAAGATGCAAATGCATTTATCAAAGAGTCACAGGGAGATGACAAGGTTTATATCGTAGTAGAAGAGGACCGGGAACAGTATTTTGGAGAACCTCCTACCAAGCTTGAGAATCCAAAGCTTTTCAAACCATTTGAAATGTTCATCAAGATGTACGGACTTCCCAAGAGCGGTGAGATGGATCCGACCATTTTTGTAGGTATCATGTACAGCTTTATCTTCGGCGCCATGTTCGGGGATGTCGGTCAGGGGCTGCTGCTCTTTATCGGCGGTGCGATCCTGTATTTCACAAAGAAAATGAACCTTGCCGGAATCGTATCACTTGCCGGAATCTTCTCCACCTTCTTTGGATTTATGTTTGGAAGTGTGTTTGGATTTGAAGACATTATAGAAGCCAAATGGATCCGACCAATCAATCATATGACCACCTTACCGTTTATCGGAAAGCTGAATACTGTATTTATCGTATCGATTGCTTTTGGTATGGGAATCATCCTGATTTCTATGATTTTCCATATTATCAACGGCATCCGTGCCAAAGATACCGAAGCAACCTGGTTTGATGCAAACGGCGTGGCAGGGCTGATATTCTACGGGGCAGCAGTTACCTGCATCGTTCTTTTCATGACAGATCACTCTCTGCCGGGTGGAATCGTTCTTGCAGTGATGTTCGGAGTACCGCTTCTTCTGATCGCACTGAAAGAGCCGCTGACGAACAAGATCAAAAAGAAAACCGAAAAAATGGAACAAAGCAAAGCAATGTTTGTCACCCAGGCATTCTTTGAATTATTTGAAACCTTGCTCAGCTATTTTTCAAATACGCTTTCCTTTATCCGTATCGGTGCATTCGCAGTCAGCCACGCTTCCATCATGGAGGTTGTACTGATGCTTGCCGGTGCCGAAAGCGGGCATATTAACTGGGTAGTGATCGTACTCGGCAACCTGTTTGTATGTGGATTCGAAGGACTGATCGTTGGAATCCAGGTCCTGAGACTTGTCTATTACGAGATGTTCAGCCGCTTCTACAAAGGCAGCGGCCGCGAATTTAAACCTTATACAGGTACTGCAAAAAATTAGTTTTTCATTTTAGGAGGAAATTATCATGACTTTAGCAACTAAACTCATTCTCATTGCCGCACTGGTTTTAAGCATTTTCATTCCATTCGGATATTACCTGCTCGGAGAAAAAAATAAAGGACGTTATAAATGTGCACTTGCCTTCAATGTTCTTTCTTACTTTGGAACCTTCCTTGTAGCAGGGATCATGCTCTTTGGAAGTGTACCGGTACATGCGGCCGACGCCGCTGCCTCAGGCGCAGGCCTTGCAACCGGTCTTGGTTACATTGCAGCAGCTCTTGTTACCGGTCTTTCCTGCATCGGTGGCGGTATTGCCGTAGCAAGTGCAGCAAGCGCAGCTCTTGGAGCTATCAGCGAGGATTCCAGCGTCCTTGGTAAATCCCTTATCTTCGTAGGTCTTGCAGAAGGTGTATGCCTGTACGGTCTTATCATCTCCTTCATGATCATCAGCAGACTGTAATCATGAAAATGTATCTGATCAGTGACAACGTGGATACTTATACCGGAATGCGGCTTGCCGGCGTGGACGGTGTCGTAGTTCATGAAAAGCAGGAGCTGTGTGATGCGCTGGAAACTGCCATGAACGACAAGTCGATCGGTATCATTCTTCTGACGGAACGCTTTGGAAGAGAATTTCCGGATCTCATCGATGAGATCAAGTTAAAAAGAAAGATGCCTCTTCTGATCGAAATTCCGGACAGACACGGAACAGGACGTAAAAAGGATTTCATTACCTCATACGTCAATGAAGCGATTGGACTGAAACTTTAACTAGAAAGGCATAGAAGGTGAGACAATGACGCTTGAAGAGAAAATAGCGCATTTACAGGAAACGGTCATGACTGAAGCCCGTTCTGAAGGAAATGCGATCATTGACAATCACAAAAAAGCGCTTGAATCTTTATTTGAAAAGCATAAAAAAGAAGCGACCGCACAGTCTGAGGTCCGTATCAAATCCGAGACCTTAAGAGCCAGAAGGCAGGTAAATCAAGCTGCGGCAAAAGCCGAAACCGAACTGAAACGTGCTCTTGGCAAAACACAGAATGAATTAAAAGTCAGGCTGTTTGATGAAGTAAAGGAGCTTCTTTCTGACTTTACAAAAACAGACGAATATCTGGACTATCTCTGCAGCAAAATCCGCGAAGCCGCACGCTTTGCAGATGGCGAGGAGATGACCATTTATATTTCTCCTTCTGATAAGGAGAAACAGACAGAACTGGAAAAACGTACCGGCATGACGATCACCATCAGTGAATATGATTTTATGGGCGGTATGCGTGCTGTAATCCGAGGCCGTAATATTCTGATCGATCACAGCTTCCAGGCTGCAGTCGATTACGAATATCATCAGTTCAGTTTTGCAGCAGGAGGTGCAGGAATTGAATAAGACAGCAACTATTTATGGAATAAACGGTCCGGTCATCTATCTGAAGGGTGACACCGGATTCATGATGTCGGAAATGGTCTATGTGGGAAAGGAAAAGCTGGTTGGCGAAGTCATTTCCCTGGACAAAGACATCACGACTGTTCAGGTCTATGAAGAAACTTCCGGGCTGAAACCGGGAGAAATCGTGGAGGCTTCCGGAAGCCCGGTATCTGTAACTCTGGCACCTGGAATCCTGAACAATATTTTTGACGGAATCGAACGCCCGCTTGAGCAGATCGCAAATGTAGGCGGCGGTGCATTTATCACCCGCGGCGTCAGCATTGATTCGCTTGACCGCGACAAATTATGGGATACCCACATCACTGTGGCCGAAGGAGATTACCTTCACGGCGGAGATATTATAGCGGAGGTTCCGGAGACCAGTGCGATCGTACACAAATGCATGGTTCCGCCGGATGTGGAAGGTGAAGTAATCTGCTGTGCATCGGACGGAGAATACCGGATTGAAGATACACTTGTCACTCTGCGGCTTTCCGACGGAACAGAAAAACAACTCAACATGATACAGCACTGGCCGATCCGCAAGGCGCGCCCGACAAGCTACCGTTTCCCGGCAAGTGTCCCTCTGATCACCGGACAGCGTATCCTGGATACCATGTTCCCGATCGCAAAGGGTGGAACTGCAGCAATCCCAGGCGGATTCGGTACCGGAAAAACCATGACCCAGCACCAGAT
>OLPD01001115.1_pt1 | contig 14898 bp, 10 predicted proteins | sample 1672111 | NCBI WGS metagenome assembly OLPD01 (sample SAMEA3136646, study PRJEB25190) | human gut metagenome
TTTCCTGCAGGATAGTCTTGCTATCATAAAAGAGCCGTTTTCCTTCCAGGTCGTTTAAAATATATTTTAAAATAAACTCTTTCGCATTAGCAAAACCACCATCCAGATAAATCGCACCAATCAGTGCTTCCAATGCATCCGAGGTAATAGACTCTCTGAATCTTCCACCGGTCGCGTCCTCACCTTTCCCAAGCAGCAGATAACTTCCAAGTTCCAGATCCCGCGCACAAAATGCAAGTGCCTTCTCGCATACCATGCTTGCTCTTAACTTAGTCAGTTCTCCTTCCGGCATTGTCTGGTTCTCGAAAAAAAGATATTCGCTTGAAATCAGTTCCAGAACAGCATCTCCAAGGAATTCCAGACGTTCATTACAGTCTGCCTTCTTCATATGCTTTTCATTCACATAAGAGCTGTGCGTCACAGCATGTCTGAGCAAATGGCTGTCCTTGAAATTGTAGCCGATTTTTTCTTCCAGTTCCTTTACATTTCTGCTCATGATTGCTCCTCCAATTTTAAAAAAGGACACTCCCCAAAAATGGGGATGTCCCCTGTAATCATTTTCCCTAGTTAACAGCGTTCTTGATCTGTTCTACAGCATCACCTACTGTTGCGATCTTTTCTGCATCTTCATTTTCAATTTCGATATCAAATGCATCTTCAATTCCCATAATAATCTGGAAAATATCAAGTGAATCAGCTCCCAGATCATCTACAAATGTAGTGTCCATCGTAATTTCATCCGGGTTACATCCCATCACATCAACAATAATGTCTTTCAGTTTTTCAAATTCCATAATTCTTAATCCTTTCTGAGCTTATTCCTGTGCGGATTTTTCTTCCGCCTGAATACATTCTTTGATCTTTTCATTGATTCCTTCTTCTTTGAAGGTTACGCACTGCAAAATTGAATTGCAGACTTCTTTTGCCTTGGAACTGCCGTGTGTCTTTACTACCAGACCGGTGAGTCCAAGCAGTGGTGCTCCACCGTACTCACTTGCGTCAAAATCCTTCATAGTCTTTTTCAGCACCGGCTTAACCAGAAGTCCACCGATCATGCCGCGGAGATTCTGCTTCATACCACCTTTGATCTTGCTTACAAGAACCGATGCTACTCCTTCATAGAGTTTCAGGATCACGTTGCCGGTAAATGCTTCACAGACGATAACATCTGCCTGTCCGTGAGGGATTTCTCTCGCTTCAATGCTTCCGGTAAAGTTAATATCCTTACATTCTTTCAGCATAGGAAAAGTCTCCTTGACCAGGGCATTACCCTTTTCTTCCTCAGCTCCGATATTGACGATCGCAACCTTCGGATTCTTGACTCCCATAATATGTTCCATATAGATCGAACCCATCTTGGCAAACTGCACCAGATGTGAAGGTCTTGCATCTACATTCGCCCCACAGTCGATCAAAATGGAGAATCCTTTTTCTGTCGGGATCAGCGGTGCAAGCGGTGGTCTTTCCACCCCTTTGATACGTCCAACCAGAAGCTGTCCCCCGGCAAGAACCGCACCGGAACTTCCTGCTGAAACAAAAGCGTCAGCTTCTTTATCCTTCACCATCTTAAGACCTACCACAATGGATGAGTCTTTCTTTCTGCGGATCGCCATAACCGGCGGTTCTGCTGTCTCAATTACTTCCGATGTATGAACAACCGAAATCTGTTCTTTATTATATGTGTACCCGGAAAGTTCCTGATTGATGACATCTTCTTTTCCGACCAGGATCACATGGATCGCATCTGACTTCCCGACCGCCTCGACCGCACCTTTGATAATCTCATGCGGTGCGTTGTCTCCGCCCATTGCATCGACAACAACTTTTGTTATTTCTTTCATACTGTTACCTCCCAGCATTACTAAACCAATTCTACTAGACATGACCGTAAAAATCAATAATATTTAGCAGATTTAGGAAAATTAGGCAAAAAGAAAAGGAGTTAAGCAATACGCCTAACTCCTGTACTATAGCCTTTTTTAATTAGTTTTCTACAGTAACGATTTCTCTCTTGTTGTAAGAAGGGTTTCGCTATGTAAATCTTTATATCTCGTTATATCGCTATATTTACAGGATTCTTTACATATAACTCTTTATAATTCTTTATAAAATTTATTCCAATTGGGTTATAAATTGGGTTAAAATTGGGTTAAAAATCATACCACTAATGCTGAAGAAATTCGTTGCATTTCTGCTTCTGCTCGTCCCTCTAAAACATGATTATATACTTGCATTGTAATGGCAATTGTCTTATGTCCCATAATCTCTTGTAGCACCTTTACATCTATTCCATTTTCTGCCATTCTGGTACAAAATGTATGTCTGAATGTATGTGCGGAAAAGTCTGGCAACATCACCTCATTATCTTCTTCATGCATTCGATTATATGTATCTCTTATATTATGTAATGCTCTGGTAAAAGTATTCGGTGTATACAATTTCAAATTCCTATTAAGAAACACAAAATCCTTATATCCGTCAACTTCACAACCACTTGCTTTACTCATAAAATATGTTTGTTGCTTATGTTTTCTCATAATATTCAGGATTTCTTTCTGCAATGGAATTGTACGGTTAGTTCTATTTTTTGGCGGCTCTGCATAATGCCTGACTGCTCCACCTTCTTTAAGAACCTTTTTATATATAATCTGATGGTCAATATATACACTGGCATTTTCAAAATCAATATTATCCCAAGTAAGACCCAAGGCTTCACTGATTCTGCATCCAGTTCCTAATAGAAATGCAATTATGGTATAATATTGTGAATATACATTATCATCCTTTACATATTCTAATAATGCTTTTTGCTCCTGTCTTGTTAAAGGATATCTTGTAGATGTCAAACTGCCACGTACATAATCTTTCATACAATCTTTACATGGATTCTTTCTTATCCAGTCATCATCTACTGCCATTTGGAATGCCGGATAAATAATATTCTGATATACCTGAATTGTTGAAACAGCAAATTTCTTCTCCTTATATAAATAAGCATAAAATTTTTTAATATCAGACCTCTTAACATCAGCAACTTTCATGTGTCCGATCGCATTCGACTTAACATTCTTATTAACCATGCTTATGTAATTTTGCATAGTCGCATTCGCTATTTGCGGTTTTGTTTCAAAGTATTGGAATATCATTTCATATACCGTAATATTCTTTGCCTCGTGTGTTAAAATTCCATCACTTTCATCTCTTTCAATCTCTTTCTCTAATTCACGTAAACTTAATCCATCTTTTTTCCCTGACGGTGTTTTATCCGTCCTTGTAAGCTTCCATGCATATACTGTATTACGTTTACCGTACTTATCTGTATATCTGTATCTATACCTCCCGTCTTTCAATTGACTTTCACCTTGTTTTAAATTTCGTCCTTTTAAATCTTTCTTTTGTTCCATATTACATCTAGCTCCTTATCATAAGCAGTGTAATAAGATTGAGTTTGTAATTATCCTATCACACGAATTTTTATTTTTCTATATTTTTTACAGAAAATGTACTGCTTCCGAATTTATATATTCCTCAAATGCTCTTCGTTTTATCAGTTTTTTCTTACCCACAAATAAAGCAAACGGACAGCTTGGATCAGAAAGCATCAATGATAATCTATTTATTCCAATATTTGAATACTCTGCCGCTTCTTTTATTGTAAGATTCATCTTTTCCCAGATTGGGACTTCATTATTTTCTTTTACCAAATTAAATCCTCCACTAAAACAGGCTCACCAGATTTTCTCCGGCAAGCCTTAATCTAAATCTATATACATAACTGTTGCCATGTTTTATACAGCAGCACGAACATCCCACTTTAGCATAGCTTCATGAGCACACATCGGGATTTTTCCAAGACTCTTTTCAATCTCATTTTCTATGCGTTTCTTGTTCCGTCCACAGATAATATCAACAGCTTCTTCATATGTTGCATACGTCTTCTTTCGACCTTTACCTATAAAAAATGTACCATCTTCGTTTTCATAAATCATATCTTTTGCATTATGTTCAAACATCGTATTCTGGTAATGTTCCAGAAATACACAAGTTTCAGGCGAATACTCTTTATTCCCCTGAACCAATAAATCTTTATCCAAATCAATCTGCCACTTGCCCGGAACGTAATGTTCATCAAACCAAATACGGAAATTCGCATAATTCAGCCATTCTTCGCATATGGTCTTATCCTTATATTCCGGCTTATATTTCTTATGTACATTCTTGTCGTAGCATCTCTGCATCATATTTTTCCACTTTTTAAAGGAGATAGACTCTGAATCCGCATCATTGCATCCATGATATCCAATTCCGCACATACTTCTTCTATATTTGTATGGATTCCAACCATCCTGTTTGTATTCTACAGAATTGATAACATCCATAATCACTTCTTCTGAAAGTGGAGCAGCAGATTCTTCCTGAAGCTCTGTCAGTTTTTCGTACTGCTTTTCTGTAACAGGATATAAATGCTTATAGTAACCATCTGTGACATCATTATTCAGATGCCAAATCCGAGTATTGTTCATCATGTCATAGTTGACTATAAATGTCCCCACCACTAAAGAACTTCCCGTGACCTTTACTTTCTTATAGTCATAAGTCTGCGTATACTTAATATACCGCTCTTTCTTCAGCGTATACACAACTTCACCGGTCCACCTATCAACACTTCCCCGAAGTAATTTGTACTGACCGTCTTCGTATACTATGACTCGTCTGTAATTACTGATCCAGGTATCCTTATAATAAAGTAGCTTCACAAACCTTTCATCTCTGGCGCAAAAATCAATCCCCGATATGTTCTTCTTTAGTGTCCTGTTTCTGTTGATTTTCTTGTATTTTCGATTGATATGCATGGAATCATCCGCAAGATAAAGTTCCATGCCTTTTTTATAGTCATTTTCATTTCTAGTTTTTTTCTGCTTCTTTGCACAACACTCTTTACAAACATTCATATAATTTCTACAATGCATCAAAGCAAACTCACTTACTGGAAGTTTCCTCCCACAATGTTCGCAAATTTTCGTTTCTTTATTTTTGTCATTAGCCATTTGACCTCCTTTTCTTTAACTGACACACCGCCATGCATCAGTGCAAGCTATTGTTTACTCCCGACTTGCTCAGGAATTCACGATGTTATTTAATCTACGGCACATCTATAACCGCATAAGTTTTTGGAAAATTGGCAGCAGAACTGCTACCATAAGATTTTTTTAGAATTGTTTGTATAATAAAAGACGGTCTTTTAAACCGCCTCTTCAATAAATATGTCGAGGGGATTAGGTTCACCCCAAATATTTCTTGTCTCTCTGAATAGCTCTTCTAATTCATCGTCTAATATGACTAAATCAAGTGCTGTATCATCTACTAAATTTTCATCATAAAATCGGAATAATAATTTTTCTATGATAACCATATCTGTAGCGCATTCAAATTTGCTATAGGGATAAATCATACTGCCCGTATGTCGATTCTTGTAATGTTTACTCAAAATTTTCTGTCTTGCTTTTACCCGAACAGCATTGCAAATACTCATTTCTATTCCATCCATCTCTGCCAGTCCTTCTATTGATTCAATTGCAATTCCACGATAATAACTCAACAGTGGATTTTTTTCACCAATATGTGTTCGTCCAGTAATATCTCCAATGAATGTTGTTCTATCTTCAATGCAATCATTCATAATTTTCAAGGCATCTTTATCTTCCATAAGTGCAAATACTTTCTTAGCATCAAATATTTTCGTATATTCTTCGCTTCTATATATAACCAAAAGTAATTGTCTGCCGGACAGCTTATTACTAAGTTTATACTCCTCATTCATCTCATTACATATTACAGTCTCATTCTGTTTTATGATCTCATTGAGTTCATTTGTATTAAAATGACCAAGCGACCACTCTCCAATCAGATAAGTAAACATATACCCATCTTCATAATAAATAAAATCCTGTTTCTGCATTGTAGATAATGCTTTGAGAAACATCTGCTTCATTATTGATTTTGCCACTGAAATATAATCACAAAATAATTTGGCATTCTTTATACAGTTCTTTGTACAAAATGACTCGATTGCATACTTGCTAGAATATGGCATATTATATGTTTCTTTATTCATTAAACTAAGTTCATCACACAACCATGTTGTAATACTTCTATACATATAATCTGCTGGACATTTCATCATAAGATAATCCATCATTGGTTGAATCGCTTTTGTATTATGTACACCACCGCAATTACTCTTTGATGGTTCAACTGGATCATGCTTCTTTCTTGTAAATATATATGACTTCTTTTCCTTATGGGTTTTCTTATTTATTGGATGATAAAATTCGTAAGCAGCTTCTATTTCTTTTATCTGTGCTTTTTTTGAATTACCACCAGTATAAAGATTCCATCCCAATCCCTCACAGATTCCTTTGTACGTGTACTCTTTGTTCATCTCTAACATAACTATCTATATCCTTTTTCTTACTTGTATCTATTGTTTGTTCTGTAATATTCCTGAACTTCTTCATAATCAAATGCCCAAAAGAATTTTTGTTGCTTCGCATTAAATCCTGTTTCAATGCAACGATACCCCTTTTGAATAAATTCATTTGCTTGACTTACCGAATAAATATATTTCTTTCCTCTTTGTGTATACATCTTATAATCTCCTTTTCTTCCTTTTGACTTACACATATTAAGTGTCTGCTTGTCTTTCGCCAAGCATCCAGACAGAATTATTCTTATTATTCCAAAATCGACCATTTGAGATGTACATATTATGTAATTACTTAATATGTCCTTCTCGTATGGTCGAAATTGGAAAGTAGATTCGTTTTTGTCCGTCAGGACAAACTTAGTATGTATTTCTCATATGGTATATTTCTTTACCTTATACTATTCTCTCATTGTATTTGATTAGAACGTACTTTTACCAGAATATTTGATTCTTTATTTTTCAGCATCATTTTTCTCACACATCTGAAATTTCTTTGCATATTCCATGAGTGAACCAAAATCACCAGTTCTTCTTTCATCTCCTCTGACAAGAAGATATTTTGCTAACCTTCCATCTTTTAGCGGGGATTTTACAAGGACTGTATGAGCATCTAACTTCTTATAACTCCTGTTCAGTTTTCTCCGTTGTGTTGCCCTCTGTATTCTGATGGAATGCTCTATGTATTCCGTATCATGCACTTCAACGTATCTGCTTATCCAGGAATAAATCTTGTTCCATTTATATGGAAGAAGGATAAAGTATTCCTCATCTTCTGGGAACCATTTACACCACAACTGCTGCACTGATTCACTTACAAATAATTCGCCTGTCTTAGAAAGCTTGTATGCAACCAAAAGTTTCTTTTCTTTAGCGCATGAAATCAGTGTTTCTTTTTCGTCAATATTATTCATGTTTTCCTACCTTATATCGTATATTATCTTATTTTCAATCTATATATAGCGTGTTTAATCATCTCACATCATTTTCTTCTTTATTTCGTCCATAGAATGTAAATTTGCAAGCATTATTTCATATTTTTTCCTTATCTCAAGCAGCTGCTCAAGTTCACTCTCCCATTTCTGCTTCAGTTCTTCCAATTCCTGAAGCTTTAATTCTTTTTCTCTCTGATATATTTTGTCTGTCATTTCTTATATGTCCTTTCTATCTAAATAGAGCGATGTCTTTTACAGCACCGCTCTTAACTTTAATTAAATTGTATCCTAAACTTTTCAAGCTTTCCTTTGCCATTCAGTCGTCCAATTGTCATATCCTGAACAAGTCTTTCAGCTTTCTTATCCTTCTGAAACCTTCTCATAATTTCTTTGTAGAACTCATTGTAATCTGCCGGATTGTCTACATCGATATTTACTGTGTTCGTAATGTTATTCGTTACATTATTTGTTACAGGAGCTACCGGAGTAGATACATCAATGAAATCTTTTGGAATGACCTGGTTTCCAAGAATTGCATCCCGTAAAACTTCAACTGGGTTTGCAGAGAAATTCAGTAGATTCCGGAATGACTTATTATTGATAACAGCATCTGATTCACTAAGAGCTTTGACTTTCTCTAAACGTCCATCAGCATGAACAATACCTTCAGCTCCATCTTCGGCAACTGTAGCCAACTGGTCATAAGGAACATAATCCGTACCATTCTTAAAACCTGAAATCTGACTAATATCTACCCATCCAAGAGGACGATTTCCAGCCTTATCTCTTGCAATATGATACTGTTTTTTCGCCCATGAAGCAGTATTGATATGTGTGATATACACAGTTTGTCCATGCATTTCATCACCAGTAGGAGTCTGTCCATCGGAAGAGTAGTAATAACTTCCTGATAAGAACTTAACCGCGTCACCAATCTCAACTTTACCATTACCCTGTGTAGTATTCTTATTCGTATTTGTATTGGTTGATGGCTTCGCAGCTGGTTTATTATTAGTAGTAGATGGTTTCTTCGCAGCTGTAGTGTTTGTTTGTGCTTTCTTATTTGCAGCATCTACCTGTTGCTGAAGTAGATTCTTCAAATCATTGATTGCTTGTAAAACACCTGTAAGCTGTGTAGAGAACTTATCACCATATGTAGTAATAACATTGTTAGCAGAAGACCAGATTGTATTCATACTCTCTGTCATGTTATAACCTACATTGGATGATACTGTTTCCAACGTCTCTCTGATTCCAGCTGATTCAGCATTGACATTTGTGATAACGTCCTGCACAAGCATATCAATGTTATCAAGACGCAGATTCAACATTTCTTCATAATCATTATACAATTCATCAAGGAGCTTTTTCTGGTCAGCAATAGAACGTTCATATTGTGTTTCTTCCAAATCCTGACGGGCATCAGCAAGGTCATTAGAAATCTGCTGACGTTTTGCTTGTCCCTCTTCAGAGTTGTCTCCCTGATAAGCTGTAAGCTGTTTCTCTAAGGACGCAATATTTTTCTGTGCCTCTTCCAATTGTTTCTGATAATCATATAAGTCCTTATTGTTATCTAACAAGTCCGAATATTTATCTATCAGTTTTTGGAGGGCATCCAGTTCGGCATTGATACCATCTTCGACTAAATCTTTGATAGCATCTTTTTCGTCCTTTGCATTCTTGATAAGGTCACGCTGTTTATCTTTCAGATCATCATATCTGTCAAGCAAATCCTGATTGTGTGGATCAGCATTTAATGCTTCCTGAAGCTTTTCCATCTCTTTACGATATTCGTCTGCCTGTTGCATATAAGTATTATACTTTACACCATGCAGACCAAGAGTAGCTTTGCCATAATCAGTAATTGTGCCGCCATTCTTATCATCGTACATCTTCTCGGAAGACATAAGATCAACAAGAAAATCTGCTTCATCTGTAATATCAGAGATTCTATCTTCGAGCTTATCAAAGATATCCCACTGAATCTGACGAATATTATTTCCCCATTCCACGGTATTTTTATTGCAATCCAGAATCGCTTCGTCTACGGAATTGATTTCCTGTTGCATATCATACCAGGACTCGGAATACTTATCGATCTTACCGCTTGCAAGAGCTTCATTAAGAGAATTGATAAGGTCATTACGTTTTGAAGTCAGATTATTCAGTTTCTCATTTTCATTCTCAATAAGAGCGTCATAATATTTTGAACTGCTGATATATCCCTGTGCTTCAGTCAGGTCAATATATCCTTCGAGCATTTTCTGTGTGTGATCGAACTGATCTAAGATATCATCGTATTCGTCTTTCAGGTTATTAAACTTCTGCTCGTAAAGTTTAGATTCCTGTTCACGTAAATCAGCGATTGCATCACGGCAATCTAAGGCTTTTTCATACCAAGTCTTATAATCACTAATCTTATCTTTTAAATCAGAATCAGTGATTGTTTCAATGTCAATACGACCATCACGTACTTTTGAAGCCCAGTCTTCAGACAGCCCTACAGAATTAGCCTGTTGGATATATCTGTCATATGCCTGTTGTTGTACATTTAGTTCGTTCGATACTTGTGAAAGCTCCGATGCGAGAGCTTCATTACGTTTTGACCAGTTCTTATATGTACTGTATGCTGTCTTGTCAACAAGGTCGATATTTCGTTTGATACGATCTAATTCTGTCTCAATCAAGTCCAGAGTTTCTTTCGTTTCTTCAGCTTTAGATGATGTGTCTGAATTAGTGTTTGAGGTATTGGTATTGTTGTTTGAGGAAGAAGTATTGTAGGATGATGAACCGGAAGAATTGGAAGAAGATGAATATGCATTACTTCCACTGTTTCCATAATTTAATTTACCATGTGCACTCGAATATGCTGTACCACTTGCAAAAGCTTCTCCTACAACCTTTGCACGTCCACCACCAGAAGTTACATGACCATTATTGAACAATTCTTCCGTCTGTTTATGGTTGAATATGATATCACCCTTACGGATATTTGCAAATTCAGCACCATTTTCACCTACAGTGAAGTACTTGCCATTTCGTACAATTGTCTCAGTTCCAAGCTCTCCGACAAGAGCAGTCTCTGTCCTCGGTGCAGACCAATCTCCTGATGCATGAGCTGTACCAGATGCATTTGCTGTACCGTTAAAGTTCTTTGTACTACCATTCGTTTTGACGTTATAAGTCAAAGTTCTTGATTTATCACCCGGTAAGTTTTCCAACCCAACAACTGAAACAGAATATGTTACTGTGGCATTTTTATTTTTTGGATTATAAGCGTCTATCGCAGAAGAATCTACTTTATATTTAACAGTGGCATCTTTATCTCCCGGATCGTAACCATCCACCTGACTTGAATCCACTCCGGCTTTTACAAGAATCTCTGGTGTAATTGCAGAAATAGTAGACTGAATCGTTCCAAGAGAAGATGTATCCAGATCAACTCCGGCATCTACATCTATTTTTGTAGAGGTGATTGTGCTAAGAGCAGAATCAAATGCACTAGTATCAAGTCCAAGTGATGCTTTTGTTTCTCCATCAAGTCCCTGAATCTCTCCGGCAAGTTGTTGCACCTTCGCCTGTGCATCCGAGGTATCAATCTGTACTCCGGCTTTCTGAAGTTCTGTTTGTGTATTTAGATTGTTTACCGCTGTCTGATACTCCTGAATCTTACCGATAGCATCACCTAAAGCACCGTCTACCTGACTGGAATCTACTGATATTACAGCAGAATTATTTGTAAGAGCTTGCTTCTGATACAGCAAAGACTGTAAATTAGTAACAGCTTCTTGCGCTCCATCCACTGATAAATCTACAGTTCCATCACTGTTCTTGAAATCATTCAGAGCTGCTTCTGCTTCATTGATTTTACTGTTCAGTTCATCTATGTTTACAGAGATATCTATCTCACTCGAACCAATTTCTTGTTGCTTTTGAACGAGATATTCAAGAATATTATTAGCTTGTTCCAGTCTCTCTGTTTTCACATCCGGTTCTAAATCTGAGTCATTGATGGTCTGAATGTATTCTTTTACTTTGTCAATGTTATTCGTAACTTCTCCAAAGCTTGATGAATCCAGGTTAATGCTATCCAAAGATGTATCACCAAGTCCGTCTAAGGATTCTTTTGCTGACTCAGCAGCAGACTTTAATTCATCAAGAGATGCAACTGGCTGATCGAGATTTACGTCAAAGCCATAGTCTTTGAGTTTTCTCATAACCGCCTGTACAGCTTCAACATCAATTCCGAGTGCATCTGCAATATCTTGATCGTTACCGACACCAAAGTTAATATCCCATGAACCATCTTCATTCATGTGCGCCCATTCCTGATTGATATTCTGGATATCGTTCAAGAAGTTGACTGCACCTTCCTGACTTTCAGTGAAGTATCTTTCCATCTTCGGCATTGCTGCTTCATACGCTGATACAATCTGATCTACAGATGCATTTGATAAATCCTGATTAGACATAAGATCAACAAATTCTTTGAATTTATTTTCACCTACAAGTCCTTTATCATATAAATCTTTTACAGATTCCAGATTACTTTGAATGGAATCATACATATCACCTTCTTCGCCACCAGACATTGCAGTTTGCCACTGATTATATGCTGACATTGCATTCTGGTACTGGTAAGCAAGATCTTGAAGTGAAGAAATGTTGGATTCGATATTCTGTTTCTGTGACTGAAGTCCAGACACATCATCACCATTGAAGATTGCTTTTGCAATCTGTTCATTAACTTTTTGAAGTGCTTCTTGTTCTTCTGCCATGGCAGTAAGATAATCAGACTTCACAGACTGTTTCTGCTGATTTTGAAGCTTTGCAAGTGCTTGTTGATTGATATGATATCCATTGGCAGTCTTTTCCAATGCTGAAGCTGCACCATCACCGAACATTTCTTTAAATGCAGTTACATCATCGGCAGACATTCCTTTTCCTGACATGGAACTTGAAAGTAAACTCTGAAGAGATGAGATGTCAGATGTTGCTTGCTGAATAGAGGTCTGCGCCTGTGAGAAAGCTTCGGTAAGAGATGATCCGGACTGTGTAGCTGTATAACCTAAATTCACAAGCATATCAACTACTTTGGCAATGCTTTCAGAAGAATCATCTGCAACCACACCTGTCTTGATTGCTTCATCTACTACGGCTTTAAGAGCAGACTGTGTACTGTTCAGATTCTTACCATTGATATTAAGTCCTTTTAAATCAACATCTTCCAAGTCTTTAAAATTAGATACAATATCTTTGAAGTCTTTTCCGGCAAGAGTTTTAGTAAAATCATTTGATTTGATGGTTGCTTCGTCCAGTGCATCTCCGACTTCATCAAACATGGACTTATATTCAGGATACTTTTTTACAACTCCATCTACGGAAGATTGCACATTATCAAATGCGGTCTTCGCTTTATCAATTGCTGAAATATCACCTGATGCAAGGGCATCATTATAATCTTGTACTGCCTTTGTGTAGTCATTCAGAACCGTTGCAGGAGAACCTTTATCAAATCCTTTGGAAATCATATCAGCTTGAAGTGCATTCTTGTATAAATCCTGATAATCGTCCAGAATTTCTTTATTCTTAGAAAGCTGTTCACTACCACCTTTGATGATATTGTCCAAAATAGATGTATCCTGACCACTATCTTCCATTTCATTCTTCAGATCCCGGACTTTGTTCATGAAAGTATTGATGGATTCATCGGCTAATTCAGCATCTCCTCGGAACTGAACAAACATATTTCCATTGGCATTCGCGCTTAAATCAATTCCGTCAATGGTTTTTGCAATCTTCTGAAGATCAGAGATTAAATTTTTGTTCTTCGTATTCGTTTTAATATTTCCAAAGGAATAATACCGTTCCTTCTCCATCTCTTTCTTTGCTTTGGAGATACCTTTATCTTCTTCATTTAGAAATTCTTTGGCATTGTTTACAGCTAACTGCTGCATCTTATCAATCTGCTCATCAAGCTTACCATTGACAAGATCAATTCCATCTGCCTGATTTCCATAAGAATCTGAAAGCTGGCTCTGAATTGATAAAAGGTCACTCTTCGCCTGATATGCTTCTTCTTCAGACATTGTTCCTGACGCAAGTGCTGTCCGAAGCTCCTGTATTTTTGAGATGCTATCATCTAATGAGGAATAATTTTCAGAGAATGCCTGTCCTGCTTCAGATGCACTCTGGACAGCTTCTTTGATTGATTGCTGATATGATGAATATGCAGCTACGGCAGCAGTTACACCAGCCGCTACCAGAATTAAAGGATTTGCCATAAGTGTCGCCCATAATCCCTCAAAGGCAGATGATAAGGACACTGTAGATGCTGTCGCTGTTCCATTTGCAGCAGATAATCCCATTGCAGCTACCTGTGCTTCTGCTTCAGCTTGTGCAACTCCGGCATTGGTAAGTAACTGTACTCTCTGTGCATCTGTTAATGCGGTACTGGAAAGAACAAGTTCCATCTGTGAGTCTGATAATCCCTGTGTCAGAGTAAGCAACTTTTGAAATTCATTTGTTCCAAGATTACCAACCTTCAGCATATTCATTGCATTACCGAGATTAGAAAGTTCTGTAACGGCTTCTTTGATAAACTGACCAATTTTCTGAAATACAAACACTCCTCCGGCTGTGCCAAGTCCAGCAAGTGCGCCCTTCAGAAGATTAGTCTTATCTATAAAGTCAGTAATTGCTTTTGAGCCATCTAGGAAACCTGCATACATATCATCAGAGATCAGCGAAGAAGATAAACTCTCCATTGACGCTTTCAAGGATTGCGTCTTCGCTTCTAATGAAGATAAGTAGTTTTCGTTGAATTTCTTTTCCGCTGTTCCGGCAGAATCTTCAGCAAGTTCTTCATACTTCTTTACACGATCATAGTTCTCCATAAGGGTACGGAACACTTCTTGCTGTCTTGCTCCGGCAAATGCTTTTGCTAATTCATTCTGTTGAACCTTATTTAATGAGTCCCATTTTGCGGCAAGATTATCCAGAACATCTCCATAACTGTTGTATTCCGTAACAGTCTTTCTTAAATCGATACCGACCTTCTTCAAGCTTGATTCAACATCTGACAGCATTTCCACGGTTCCGTCATCATCTACAAGCTCATAATTCTGCGCTTTAATGTCAGACATACGTGCAAAAATGGTCTTAAATGATTCACCAATACTTGACATATTTCTCTGCGTAATTTCACCCGTTGTCGCCAGAAATCCCAAGAGTTTATCCATAGATACTCCGGCTGCTTGCCATGGTACTGACTCTTGACATAGCTTCCATAAGACCACCTGCATCTGTAGCAGAATATAAGTCTACCTGACTTACTTTATCAACAATCCCCATTACATCTTCCGCTGCGACTTTATATCCATTCATAGCAGATGTAAGATATTGAGTAGAATCTGCTGTACTTAAATCAGACACCTTACTTAACACCATAGAATCTTTAAGAAGCTGATTTGTTTCCTG
>OLPD01001135.1_pt1 | contig 14717 bp, 9 predicted proteins | sample 1672111 | NCBI WGS metagenome assembly OLPD01 (sample SAMEA3136646, study PRJEB25190) | human gut metagenome
TGCCATTTCTTGAGCAACATATCCAAGACCTAGTCCTACTATACCAACTTTTCCTTTTGCTCTTTCTATAGCAAAATATGAACCTTCTATTTCTAAAGGTGTTAGTCTCATCCAAACATGATCGTAATCATGAACTAGTTCTGCTATCTTTAACCTTATTCTATCTTTTCTTTCATACAAGTACCCTTGAACGATTCCTTGTAATCCATCTATCCTCTTTATCTCAAAATCACCAATTTTACGAGGTCTTATCTTTCTATTATATTCCTTTATTTTACTTAAGACATAGTCTCTATCAAAAGGCTTCAATCTTAACAATCCCTTTCTATTTTTCGTACTTTAATTTTATCCCAATACCATTATACACTTTATATTATGCTAAACATAGTAAATATTATATTTACAATTTATAGAAATTTCAAGGTTTTTCTCATATGTTATTATTTTACAATATATACCTAAAAAACCTCTTGCCATTTCCGACTATTATGGTATACTATAAATATAATTTGAAAATTTTCGTGAGGTGAACATAATGAATAAATTTTTAGTAAGTGAAGAAGCATACAACGAATTCAAGGCTTTTCTTGTAGAAAACGAAGTAGAAAACTTTAACATAAGAATTAATTTAGCTGGATTTGGTTGCAGCGGACCAGCTTTTAACATAACTGTTGATGAAGTAAAAGAAGGAGATGTTTCTGAAAAAGTTAACGACATAACTTTAATTGCAGAAGAAAAGTTAGTTGATGAATTCGGTGGATTTAGATTACTTTCATCTGAAGAAAACGGTGGTAGAGGATTATCTTTAAAACCAGTTATCGAAGTTGAAGGTGGTTGCGGATCTTGTGGCGGTGGATGTCACCACTAAGATATAAAAAAGGCTAAGCACTATAGCTTAGCTTTTTTGTTTATTATATATAAATTTAATTTTCCATTAAGTTTTAATATACTTTAATAACTTGTCTATAATTTGACTAAAATATTTTTTAATTATTAATTATATTCTCATATGTAAAACTATATTCTACATATTTGTCATTAACCTCATGAATTCCTTGTAATATATCTATCCAATAATTCTTACTAATCATTGTCTTTTCTTTTTTATCTTCAGGAACATTACAGTTTTCTTCATAAAAACTATTAAAATAATTATTTAAATCTAATGCTATACTTCTTAATGTATTAAAGTCATCAGCTACTTTTCCCTCTAATTCTATAACATCCATTTTTTCTGTCATATCATTTTGAATATATGAATAAATCAATTCTTCTATTTCCGAATATAATTCATTTTTTGTTCTTGTATTTACAACTATGTTTTTACTCTTATTTCTAAAACTTTTTAGTATTTTGTTATCCTCAGTAAGATAACTATTCCAAAGGCTTAATTCAGCTTCTGAAATTTTACTATAATTTTTATACAGTGTTAAAAGATCCATATTATTAACAGTTTCTGCTGTAACACAACTATCTAATATTGAAAGTATAGACTCATTTCTAAATCTTATTTCTTCTATTTTACTATAATTTTGTTTTCCGAGTTCATAGCAATATTTCTTATTCAAAATAGACTGATAAATATTCATTGTAAAGCTTATCATTAATATAATAACAATAATTATAAAGCAATTATCTTTTATATTAGTTTTAATCTTCATTCGCCACCCCCGCTTATCTTTAGTATATCATAATAAGCCTAAAGTGACAAATTAACTAAACTGCGAAGCAATTTAGTTAGTTAAGAGCCTCCGCCCAGTTAACTTTTATTTTTCTTCGCAGTTTATTAAACTATTCATTGTCTTTATATCTTACAATATCTTTTTTTATAGAGTCTAAAAGACTATTTAGCTCCCAAACTTCACCTTCATCAACAAGTTTATTTAACATAACTTGATATCTACTTGCTTCAGCAGCTTTTCCTAAGGACATTAAAGTCATTATATTATTCATGATGTTAGTGATTATATCAGACTTAACTTCAAATAATCTTTGCGCATCCTTTATTTCATCTTTTATCTCTAGCATTTGTTCATCTAAATTAAAAGCTGAATCTGCTGCTTCTTTTAATTTATCTTGTATTTCCTTAGGAATATGCTGTTTATACTTATAATTTAAAGAATGCTCTATTGTAGCCCAGAAATTCATTGCTAAAGTTCTTATTTGAAACTCTGCTAATATATCCTTTGGCCCTTCTGCCATATAAACAGTATACTTAATAATCATATGGTAACTTCTATATCCACTTTGTTTAACATTTCTTACATAGTCTTTTTCATAAAGTATTTGCATATCTCTTCTTGCCCTAATAAGTTCAATAACAGTATCTATGTCATCAACAAACTGGCACATTATTCTTATACCAGCTATATCCTCCATTTCTTGACCCACTCTATCAAGAGGAATTCCAAACTTATTTGCCTTTTCTAAAAGACTTGAAACTTCTTTAACTCTTCCTGTAACAAATTCAATTGGAGAATATTCATTTCTCTTTCTATACTCTTTTCTTATGCTTTTAAGTTTAACCTTAAGCTCCTCTACAGCCTGCTCATAGGGCATAAGGAAACTCTTCCAATTTTGCATTGCCATAAACATCACCCTTAATTTTACTACAAGTAGATTATATCAGAAATAAACCAAAGTGTAACCAATACTTACTATAGTTTCAACATAAAACAATATTTTTTGTATATCTTAAGCTATAAAAGCTTAACTGGATTAAAATTTATAAAATCACAAGAAGTCATTATATATTCAACCCCTTCAATCTCTCCCTCTATAGCTTTAATATTAGATGGCCCATGTAAATGCCCATATATAACTTTTTCCACTTGGTATTCCTTGAATATTTTCATAAAATCAGAATCCTTACCTTCTTCACCAAATGGTGGATAATGAATCATAACAATAAACTTATTATATCCTGCATTTTTAGCACTATCTAAAGATAACCTTAATCTTATTTGTTCTCTTGCATGTATTTTTGCATCTTTTGTATTAAACTTATCACTACTTGGATCAATCCATCCTCTTGTTCCACAAATAGCATAATCATCATATTCATAAAAATTATTTTGAAGGAACTTCGTATTATCATACATTGCATTTAGCTTTGATATACTGCTCCACCAATAATCATGATTTCCCTTACTTATAATCTTCTTTCCTGGAAGACTATCAATCCAATCTAAATCTTTCTTACTTTCATCATGTTTCATAGACCAAGAAATATCACCTGCAATTAAAACAGTATCATCTTCTGTTATTTTTTCTATCCAATTATTCTTTATCTTTTCATCATGATTAATCCAATGTGAACCAAATATATCCATAGGCTTATCTGTACTTAATGCAAGATGTAAATCGGAAATAGCATATAAAGCCATAGTCATCCCCCTTATCTTATGTCTAAATTAATTAATTTATCTATTTATTATAACCACTTAATCTTAAAATAAAAATCTTGTCAGGTCAATTTAATATTTACAACGACCTACGGGATCAATACAACATATGGATTTCTCCACAGGTCATCATAAAATTAAACCTTATCTTGAGTCAATATAAATAATGGTATAAGAAACCATGAATTTATAACCCTATTAACCTTTTCATCTTCTAATATAAAACTACTAAATGGACTAAAAAGTAATTGCATAGCTTTTAAATGATTTAACTCTATATCACACTTTCCATTAAAAGTATTAACATAAATCCCATCACTATTAATAACTATTTCAACCTTCCTATATTCCCTTATATTAATAGATAGTCTTTCCTCTTGTAATTTACTATAAGAATTTTTAAAATTTAATAATGCTTCTAATGTTTCTTCATAATTAACTATATTAAATTGATAGGAACTATTTATTGTACTACCTTCCGCTATATCAAAAAGCGATCTTATCTTTTTCTTTTCCCAAAGATGTAACCCAATATTAATATTTTATATAAATAATTAGCCCCTGGAAACATCTAATATTTAGATTATTTCCAAGGACTAATATACTATTTATTTATTTTTTTCTTCCTAATAATGTTCCACCTGCAGCTAATATTCCACCAAATATAACTGCTAAAACTGATGCTGTTCCACCTGTCTTTGGTAAACTTGAACCATTCCCTAGATTTTGATGTTTATTTTCATTCCCATTATTAATTTCATTTCCAGAGTTATTGTTTGAATTATTATTATTTCCGTTACCAGATCCATTTCCATTATTGTTAACAAACACTAATCCACTAATAGCATCTTCTAACTCTTTTTGAGCATTTTCAACGTCTTCCTTTTTTGCATTTTCATCAGCAATTACCTTATTAGCTATACTTAATTTTTCTATTAATATAGTCCAAGATTCTTTAGTATATTTATTTGAATCCAACATTTGAGCATCACTTATTAAATTTTCTAAATCTTCTTTATTAGGAATATTATTTTCTATTTCTAATATCTTATTATTAGATTCTGATACTAAATCCGATAATTCCTTACTTGAACTTTCAACTTCTTCTTCAGTTGCATTATCATTAATTACAATTAGCTCAGCTACTTTAATAGCATTTTCTAATTTACCTATTAACTCTTCTGTTCCTTGATACTTAGTTAATTTAGCTATAGAGTCCTTAGCATTTTCAATAAGCTTTCTTAAATCATCCTTATTAATAATTAATGATTCATCAAATTTACTTTTAGCTTTAGTTAATGATTCTATTGCAGCATCAACTTCCTCTTGGCTAGCATTTATATTATTTAATACAGCCTTTGCTCCTTCTACAGCTTCTGTAAATTCTAAAATAGCCTCTGGTCTATTAATACCTTCTGATCCCTTTAAAGCTTCTTCAGATTCAACTATTAAAGTGATTAGTTCATCTTTATTTACTACTATTGCACTAGCCTTAAACTCTTCAACTGCTGATTTTAATTTTTCAGTTATAATTGAAATTTCTAAAACATCTTCAACTATTGCAAAGTCAGCTTCTGCTTTAATTATAGCTAAATTTAATTTCTCTATATCTCCTTCAGTATATTGCCCATTACCAGATCCAACTACTGCATTTTCTATATATTCCTTAGCTATTGCTAATATAGCTTCATATACAGATTCCTCATCAGCAACTTTTAAATAACTATCTAAAACTGATTCTAAAGATTCCTTAGCTGTATCTATCTGTCCTTGTCCTACTTTAACCGTCTCATAAACTTTTACTGCACTATTTCTTTCATTTCTTAAATCTTCAATAGTCTTTTCAATAATATTTCTTTGAACCTCATCTAACTCAGATAATTTATCAATATTTAAATTACTTAAAACTACGTCAACCTCACTAATTAAAACTGCTAGCTTAATTCTATTAACTGATACTATAGACTTTCTAAAGTTTGTAACTGCTTGCTTTAACTCTTGAATTAATTCTTGAACTCTTAATGAATCTGGATCCTTAGATAATTCAATATTTGCCTTTTCAATAGCTGCTCTTAAAACTTCCTTTCCTTCTTGAGTATAATTACCAGACATATCTCCAACTACTGCAGAATCATAAATTTCTTGTACAGTATTTATATAGGCTACTAATGGCTCAGTTGCATCACCTTTGTAAAGTTTTATTTCATTAATCTTAACATCTTCATTTAAAAATGATACTCTTACATATTTTGCAATTATATTACCATCGAATTGTTCAACATACTTATTATAATCTTCTGTGTTTTTACTTCTATCAGCAGCACTTATCCATGTCTCACCATCTTTTGAATATTCAACAGTATATTTTAAAGATTCATTTGATGTTTTTAATATCTCAATTGCAGATATATCCTTAGTTACTCCTAAGTCAAATGTTACAACCTTCTTATCTTCACCTTGAGCATCCCATAATGTGTCTTCATTATTATCTCTTAAATTATTTATTAATTCATTATTAATATTTGCTGATACTGTTACCATATCAGTTATTGCAATATTTTCTGGAATAGCATATACATTTAATTCTGCTGCTGATGCAAAACCTCCCTTACCTTCTAAAGCAACAAGCCTTACATATTTAGCTTGAACATTATCAAATGTTACTATTTTTTCGCTATCATTTAAATCCCAATTTCCTTGTGAAATTGTTGTAAACTCTTGTCCATCTGTACTTACTTCAAGCCTATACTTAGTAATAGTTCCATTATGCGCTCCTGTTCTTGGTAAATAGCTATACTTATTAATTGTGTACTCCTTACCTAAATTAATAGTAATATCATGAGGAAGCTCTTTAAAGTTCTCATAATTTGTATGCCATATAGTATTTGGATTCCCATCTATTGCAAAACTTGCTAATCCTTCAGTTCCCATATCGGGCTGCTCTGAAGATGTTGTAGCAGTCATATTATTTTGTGGTATTTTTACCGAAGCACTTACTCCTTGGTCTAATTTTTCCTTAGCATTAACTTTAATCTCTGCAATTGCTGGCCATGCTAATTGAGCATTACCTATAGCAGCTTTTCCTGTAAAGGTTACTATAACATTCTTAACATTATCCTTAACATCTATAGTATATGATTTATCCAAAACTTCATTATTATTGCTCTTATCTAGTACTAAAGATGTATTTCCTTCAGAATCTACTGTTTCTACTTTAAATTGGAATGGTAATCCTGTCTTTTCAAATACTACTTCAATATTTTCAGCAAAATAATCCTTACCTAAGTTAACATTTGCTGAAGATGGATATACTTCATTTGCTACTATCCAAAGATTTGATGTATTTCCATCTGTAACATTAGATAATGGGTTTCCTTCTTGTTCTGAAGTTCCAGTTACATTTTTGCCCTCAGCTACATTTACTAATTTAACTTGTTCTTCATTTTTTCTTAATGCCTTAATTTCAGCAACACTTGCCCAAGCCCCAGTAAATGATCCTTGTCCATTCTTTCCCGTTATAGTTACCCTAATATCTTTAATTTCCCTATTAACATCTATAGTATAACTCTTATTTAATATCTCTTGATTATTAGTCATATCTAATATAGCTTCACCATCAGCTTCAACTTTAAATTGGAATGGAAGTCCTGATTTTTCAAAATTCAACTCTAACTTTTCAACATATTCATCCTTTAATAAATCAACTTCAACATATGATCCCATTCCCCCATTATTTTCATAACCATCAGCTACCCATAAAGAGCTTAAATCACCATCTGTTACATTAGCTGCACCTTTACTGTTTGATTCAGTACTACTTGCAATTGCTGGCTTTCCAAGTGCAATATTCTCATATTCAACCATCTCTTCCTTACCTTGGTAAACCATTATCTCTGTCATTTCAGGTACTAAAAGATTATTATCACTATTTATTGTTAACTTTACTTGATCGGCCATTCCCTTATAGTCAATTGAAATAGTTCCTGTTATAGTTCCTTCATCTTGTCTTGCGACTTCTTTCCATTCACCATTTTCTTTAACTTCAACTACATAATTTATTTGAAATCCACCAGCTGCCTGATTTGGTGCAAAGGCAATTCCATCAATACTATATTCCTTTTCTAAGTCCAAAGTTAACTCTACTGGCCATGTAGCTTCCTTAGCCATCCAAGCCGTTCCTGTAGTACCATCAGTTAAGTTAGTAGTTGGATTTCCTTCCTTACTTTCAACACTACTTGTAACAGTTTTTCCTAATGCAATATTTACTTTTTCAACTGCACTTGAAGATCCACCTAAGAACTTCTCCATATTAGTAACAGAGAACTTCTCCATAGCTATATTAGCTAACATAGCTAAATCTTCTCCAGATCCCTTTGTAGTATATTGATTTTCTTTAGTTGTTTTTTCATTTGCCCATTCATATTCAACTCTATACCAATTAATATATGGCGCTACTTGCCCAGTTTTTAATTCATTACTTATACCATCAATCCACATTTCCCATCTCTTAAGATATAAATCTCCAGTTAATCCAGCCCATTGTCTATTTGAGTAATCTTTTAAACCACCGTTTTTATAATCTCCCCAAGTAGTAATAAGTGCTCTTGCGTTAAATTCAAATAAATCCTTTGTCCAGTCATCTGCCCCTTCAAGCATTGTTCTTGATTGCTCTATCCAAGTTCCAACTAAGAACTCTGGGCTTGTTGATAATACTCTTTCTTGTAATCTTATTAACTCTAAGAAATGCTTAGAAATCTTATCAAACTTTTCTGAATCACCAGCATTATATGCTGCAACCATTTCCTTATGATATTCTTGTGCTGAATTTGCTAATACTTGCTTAGTTATATCTAAGAAGTCATAAACAAATGCATCACTGTCCTTCAAGTCATCATAACAACTAATAAATAATTCCATTGCTTTTTCAAGCTCTTTCTTATTATATGGAATTTTACTATGTCCCCAAGTTGATGCACTATTAATTGACATTGCTGGTCTAGCATTTATAACTGATTCTGCTGCCCCTTGATAATAGTAGTCGCTTTTCTTGTATGCTGTTTCTAAAAGAATTTCCCAAGCTGCAATAGCATCTTCATTTACAGCACCATATCTTCTTTCAATATAATTATTAACCCATTCTCTATAATTAATTGGGTCTCTTGTCCATACCATATCTCCAATTAATTCATAAACTATTGGACTGTTGTTTATAGCTTCTGGTGTAATACCAATTCCCTTCATATGCTCTGTATTTGCTAAAGCTTCTGGAATTGAAGTAGCTACAGTTTCAACTTGTCCATCTAATCCCATTCTTCCACCAAAGTTATGAAGCATGTTCCAAACCCATGGAATATCTTGATTATCAAATCTCTTATAATCTGGATTTAAATCTGAGTTTAAGTCTAATATTAAAGCTTGCTCTTTATTAGTTAATCCTGATAACTTAGTATTGTCTGGATTACCTTGCCAATGTTGAATAACCCAAATTGCATTATTATCATGTTCAATCATCTTATTTTGAATTGTTCCATATATCTTTGCACTATTCATTCCCCCTGTATCTCCACCTTCATGGAATGGGTCAACTGCATAGTAATCTGTAATATCTCCATAGACCTCCTTTTGTTTTTCATAAAATACATTTGCAACTTCTTGGAAGTAATCTTTCTCTCCATCATTTACATAAGTTTTTAACATATTAGGTCTATCAAATCCACACCAATCACCTTGTGGTAATATTTGTGCATCTGGATTCTTACTTTGGAAGTCTAGTGGAACCATACCTGAATATCCTTGTAATACAGGTTTAATTCCTAATGTTTGCATTCTATCATGTAGTTGTCTTCCTAATTCAGCCCTTTCTTCAAACCAATTGTCTGGTAGTGGTCCACCAAAGCTTGTCATGTTTTGCATATAGAACCAAGCAAAATAAGCTGGTCCTGAAATAAATTCTTTTACTTCTTCATCTGAATATCCAAACTCATTTAAAGTTCTTCTTAAAACTTCTTCTTGACCAATTATATCTAACATTAAGTTAAATCCATTCATAGCTGACCAATCTAAGAAAGCTTCATATTCATCCCAATCCCAGAATGACATTGTATATGAATAAGTGCAGAAGTTTAGTGAATATCTTTCTTCATATGGAGTATCAATAACAATCTTTTCTCCAACTGAAGGCATTGTTTCTGGCATATTTAAATTAGATCCCATTATAGGATTGTACATTACTTTTGCATAATTCTTTAAGTAATAATTAAATCCTGATGCTAATGAAACTCCATTATTACCTCTAATAACTATTTTCCCATCCGCTCCATCTTCAACTTCAAATACATCATTTCCTGTTGAAGTTGCACTTCTCATTTCAAATATGAAATTATCCTTATACTCATCACCAATTACTCTTCCAACCATATTAGTCATTTCATTTACAGTTTTTGAATCAGCATATGATGTATCTGTAGTAAATTTATTATATTCAGTTTCCCATTTTGAACCTGCAAAATCAGTAGTTTCTATTGCTGTTTCCTTTGCAACTTCATCAGATACCTTCTTACCATATAACTCAATTTCAGCTATATTTGAATTATCATTATTTGATGAGAAAGTAACATCTATCCTTATCTTATTAACCCTTACATTGCCTGTATCATGTATATCACCATCTATTGTCGCTAATTTATCATTTTCTTTGGCTCCAATCTTTATAAAATTTTCCCCATCTGATGATGCATATATATTGTAATGATAGTATCCTCCAATTTTATTAAAAACCTTAATTGAAGATAAATTATATGTGGCACCTAAGTCTATCTCTACCCATCTATAATGATTTGATGACTCCCAATAAGTTTCCTTATCTCCATCCATAGCTAAATTTACACTATGATTATTAGTATTGCTTTTTGCTGTAATTGTAACACCCTTATTTATTGAGTTATTTGTTCCAGCTTTTACTTCTACTGGTATTGATACTGTCAGTCCTGCAACAAAAGTTACAGCTAAAGCTCTTGCTATGTTTACCTTAATCTTATTTCTCATAAAAATCCCCCTACCAATATAGATAAATAAAAATATCCATACTTTTTCATTTTTCCATAAAAAAAAGCTGAAAAAGGCATAAGAAAACCTCTTTCAGCTAATGCTCATAATATACTTATGATTACACACGTAAGTTAAATTCCATTATTAATATCTTATATCTATATAATAAATACTAGTGATTTTTTTGTCAATGATCATTTTAAAACATTTTCATTTTTAAAATTATTATTTTTATTTGCAATATATATTCACTTTATTTATATGATAATGATATCCTAAACCTTTCAATGTGCATAGTTATATATGCTACTTCACTTTCACAAACTTCACACTCTAATGTCTTGCTAATAATATTTGCTACATCTTTTGATATTGCATAAGAGAGCTTGTACTTTTTCTTTATAACATCTTTAAGTGTATTTTCTATTTTTTTATTGTTCATAATTCTCTCAATTGCAAATCTAATATGAATTAAAAATCTGGTATAATCTAATGATTGCCTATCTATATAAATTCCAAGTCTATCTTCAATATTTTCAACTATTGTATTACTTAAATATGCATATTTTATTGTATTTGCTAATTTACCATTATTACGTGCAGAGTGAATATGAATTGCAATAAAAGCTACTTCCCCATCTGGAATTTTAACCTTCGCTACCTTTTCTATCCTTCTTGCTAATTTAGATGCTAAATTAAACTCCTTAGAATATAAAGTTTCTACTTCATTTAAAAAAGGATTAATTATTTCTTGCTTATTTTTTAATCTCTTAACTGAAAAAGATAAATGCTCTATAAGTGCTACATGTATATTTTCGTTTAGCTCTTCCCCTAATTCATCTTGTATTTCTCCTAAAGCTTCTTCAAAAACCCCTATTAATTTATTATCTACAGTGGTTACGATTTCATTAAAGTTCTTCCTATTATTATCATCTGATATTACAAAAATTTTACTTACTTCTGTTTTAGCTTTTATTTTATCTCCAAATTTCTTTCCAAATCCAATTCCCTTTTCAAATAATATTTTTTCTACTCCATTATCCCTAACTAATAAAACATTATTATTTATAGACCTAGTTACTGTTACATCATTATTTATTTCCATAACTTCTCCACCTTTTATATTAGTCACCTTTTAAATTTTATAAAAGAGCTTAATAAAGAGCATGTATTAAATTAATATATAACTATACATCTAATACAAGCTCTTCTAATTTATAAGTTTATTCAATTACAATTTTGTTATAATTCTTTTTACCTCTTTTAATTAAAGCTGCTCCATCTTGTATATCTTCTTCAGTGAATACTCTTGTTACTTCTGTAACCTTTTCTCCATTTATAGAAAGACCACCTTGTTGGATTAATCTTCTTCCTTCAGCCTTTGAAGGAACTATCTTAGCTTCAGCTATAACATCAAGAACAGTTTTTCCAAAGATTTCAGATGTAACTGCAACTGTTGGAACGTTGCTCATATCAACTCCACCAGCAAATAATGCTTCTGCAGCTGATTTAGCTTTGTTTGCTTCTTCTTCCCCGTGAACAAGCTTAGTTACTTCGTAAGCAAGAACTGTCTTAGCCTTATTTATTTCAGAACCTTCTAAAGCTCCAAGTCTTCTTACTTCATCCATAGGTAAGAATGTTAATAACGCTAAACATTTCTCAACATCAGCATCGTCTACATTTCTCCAGTATTGATAGAAATCAAATGGTGATGTCTTTTCTGGATTTAACCATAATGCTCCACCAACTGTTTTACCCATCTTTTGACCTTGGCTATTTGTTAATAATGTACAAGTCATTGCCATAGATTGACCTTGCGCTTTTCTTCTAACTAACTCAACACCTGCAATCATATTTGACCATTGGTCATCTCCACCTAATTGCATTTTGCAGTTGTACTTTTGATTTAATACATAGAAATCATATCCTTGCATTAACATATAGTTAAATTCTAAGAATGATAATCCCTTTTCTAATCTTTGTTTGAAGCATTCAGCTGTTAACATTCTATTTACAGAGAAGTGAACTCCTACTTCTCTTAAGAAGTCAACATAATTTAAGTTTAATAACCACTCTGCATTATTCACTAAAATAGCCTTATCATCTGAAAAATCTATGAATTTCTCCATTTGCTTCTTTATACAAGAAACATTATGCTCGATTTGCTCTTTTGTAAGCATAGATCTCATATCAGTTTTTCCTGATGGATCTCCAACCATTGCAGTTCCACCACCAAGTAAAGCTATTGGTCTATGTCCAGCTCTTTGCATATGAGCCATAAACATCATTGCTATAAAATGACCTACATGTAAACTATCAGCTGTTGGATCAAATCCTATATAAAAAGTTATTTTCTCCTTTTCTAGCAATTCTCTTGTTTCTTCTTCATGAGTAAATTGCTTTATGTATCCACGATCTAATAACTCGTCTAAAACGTTAGCCATATCCTTACCTCCTATAAAATTTCATATATTACTTAGTATATATTTATTACAACGTTTTATCAAGAACATTTAACTTTTAAAAAGTTTATAGATAGGCTTTATTAAAACTCTTTTAAACTAAAAGCTACCCATTTTTGAGTAGCTTTATTCATAATTTATTTAAATTTTATTATTTTCAATCCTATGCTACGTATTCTTTAATACATGGTGGTACTTCTTCAGCAGTATCAACATTAACATTAATATATACATTGATACTAAATCTATCTGTTAATCCAGCTATCTTTCTAAATAATTCTGTAGAATCCTTCATAGCACATCTAACAATGTTTGATAATCCATCAATATAAATATTTTCAATATCATAATTAGATGAAATTATCCCACATAACATACCATAAAAACTTTGACAATCATCAACATTATATTCATTAGTATCTACAAATCGTATACCTCTTGCTAACTGTAACATTGGTCTAGAATCATCATCAATATAAATGGCATCGCCTTTAGCAGTTATTTGTTGGTGGTTGGCTAATTCTATTAACCTTTTTGTCTTTCCAGAGCCTCTTCTTGCACAAAAAACTTGAATCATTGGAACCACTCCTTCTTTTTAATTATTTTATATAGTTAATTATCTTCACATTTCTGTTAAAGATATAATTTAAAACTTTTTACACATAATTAAAAATTCTAGCAAAATAATTTTCAGTACACTAAGCCTTCTTCACTTTTTAAAGTTATTATTAGCTATTAAATTTTATTATTCAATGCTCATTGGCAAAATAACCTTAAAACAATCATCTAATGTTGAATTTATTAATCGTACCTTTCTTTTTCCTTTGAATGCTTCCTTTATTCTCACTAATCCATTACCATCATTAATAAATCTCTTACCTTCATCTAAAGATATTAACTTATCATAAATCCACATATTTCTCTTATTATACCCCATATCCCCAAACACATTACTTTTAGATACTAGTTGTCCTGGACTTATAATTATTATTGAGTTTTTAGTTAATATTATCTCTATTAACCTATCTATAATTGAATATTCTCTATACATTACTGAATTTTTTACCGCTTCCATAACAGCAAAAACTGGATATCCTCTTGGCAACAACGTATACATTTGTTTTTCTACTTTGTCTATCATATCTAATAGATTACCATTTATCATAATTGATCTAGGATAATTATCATTTATTTTATTTATTATTCTTATTGCATTATTGGGAATACATATATTATTACTATCACAAAATACTAATAATCCTCCAAAAGTACATCTAAGCTTTCTATTTCGTTTATCCAAATAAGTTATCCCAGCACTTTCTAATAAAAACTGCTGATTTTCTCTAGTAATAGTTATTCCTTTACTTTTGAAATAATGTTCTATTAACTCTCTATTTAAAAACTCAGCACTACTATTTACTATTTGGCAGGTTTCAACTGTTAACAATTGATTTTCTTCAAATGCCGCTACTAGTTCTGATTTTCTCATAGTATCTGTAATAGAACCTCTTCTTATATGAAATGCACCAGTTTCTTTTATTTGATAAGGCTTTTGGCCACCATCAAATATTGTTATTATTCCAATATCAACTTCATCTAAATTTACAACTTCTACTTTTATTGGAATTGGGGGTTCACATCTTGAGCTAACAACTTGCTGGATTTTTTCTTCATCTAAAGCTTTTGCCTTATTAATTCCAACTAATCGTTTTGTTCTGTCCTCAACACCTATTATTAGATACCCTCTTCCCCCTTTAGAATTAGCTATGGCACATACATCCTTTGCAAGCTCCTTCTTTCCAGA
>OLPD01001150.1_pt1 | contig 14579 bp, 8 predicted proteins | sample 1672111 | NCBI WGS metagenome assembly OLPD01 (sample SAMEA3136646, study PRJEB25190) | human gut metagenome
GCGGATATTATTGAAACCAATACATTCAGTTCGACTACGGTTTCTATGGCAGATTATCACGTGGAAGAATATGTGCGTGAAATAAATCTTGCAGCTGTAAAACTGGCGCGTGAACTGGCTGATGAATATACTGCAAAGAATCCTGATAAACCGCGTTTTGTAGCCGGTTCCGTTGGACCTACCAATAAGACCTGCTCTATGAGTCCGGATGTGAACAACCCGGCTTATCGTGCCTTGACTTATGATGAACTGGCGGCAGCTTACCAACAGCAAATGGAAGCTATGCTTGAAGGTGGAGTGGATGCCATTCTGATTGAGACAATATTTGATACGTTGAATGCCAAGACCGCTATTTTTGCTGCAGAACAAGCAATGAAAGTAACAGGTGTTGAGGTGCCGGTCATGTTATCTGTTACCGTGTCTGATGTAGGCGGAAGAACATTGTCCGGTCAGACGCTGGATGCATTTCTTGCTTCTGTGCAACACGCCAATATCTTTTCTGTCGGTTTGAACTGCTCGTTCGGGGCCCGACAGTTAAAGCCTTTCCTTGAACAGTTGGCTGTCCGCGCACCTTATTATATAAGTGCTTATCCGAATGCGGGTTTGCCGAACAGTCTCGGCAAGTATGATCAAACTCCTGCGGATATGGCCCATGAGGTGAAAGAATATATCCAGGAAGGATTAATCAATATTATCGGTGGTTGTTGTGGAACAACGGATGCGTATATTGCCGAATATCCGGCTCTGGTAGAAGGTGCCCGACCGCATATACCGGCTCCTAAACCTGATTGTATGTGGCTTTCCGGCCTTGAGCTGTTGGAAGTGAAACCGGAAATAAACTTTGTAAATGTCGGAGAACGCTGTAATGTGGCCGGTTCGCGTAAATTCCTTCGTCTGATAAATGAAAAGAAATATGATGAAGCGTTGTCTATTGCCCGTCAACAGGTAGAAGACGGAGCTTTGGTGATTGACGTCAATATGGATGATGGATTGCTGGACGCTAAGGCAGAGATGACAACGTTCCTCAATCTTATCATGTCCGAGCCGGAGATTGCACGTGTACCTGTGATGATCGATTCCTCTAAATGGGAAGTTATCGAAGCCGGATTAAAATGCCTTCAGGGGAAATCGATCGTTAACTCTATTTCTCTGAAAGAAGGCGAAGACAAATTCCTTGAACACGCCCGGATTATCAAGCAATACGGAGCTGCGGCCGTAGTAATGGCTTTTGATGAAAAAGGACAGGCTGACACTGCTGCGCGTAAAATAGAAGTTTGCGAGCGTGCTTATCGTCTTTTGGTTGATGAAATAGGTTTTAACCCTCACGATATTATTTTCGATCCGAATGTGCTTGCCGTAGCTACGGGTATCGAAGAGCATAACAACTATGCGGTGGACTTCATCGAAGCTACCGGTTGGATTAAGAAAAACCTTCCCGGAGCGCATGTCAGCGGGGGAGTAAGTAACCTTTCTTTCTCTTTCCGTGGTAACAATTATATCCGTGAAGCCATGCACGCTGTGTTCCTTTACCATGCCATACAGCAAGGAATGGATATGGGGATTGTGAATCCGGGAACTTCTGTACTTTATAGTGATATACCGGTAGATATTCTTGAAAAGATAGAGGATGTTGTCTTGAATCGTCGCCCCGACGCTGACGAACGCCTGATTGAACTGGCGGAAGCTTTAAAGGCAACTTCTGGCGAAGCTGCCGGACAACAGGCTGTGAAGCATGATGCATGGAGGGATGAATCCGTTCAGGAACGTCTGAAATATGCTTTGATGAAAGGTATCGGAGATTATCTCGAACAAGATTTGGCAGAAGCATTGCCACTCTATGATAAAGCAGTCAATGTGATTGAAGGTCCGTTGATGGACGGAATGAATTATGTAGGCGAGCTTTTCGGTGCAGGAAAGATGTTCCTGCCTCAAGTGGTGAAGACTGCCCGTACAATGAAGAAGGCTGTTGCTATTCTGCAACCGATTATCGAGTCGGAAAAAGTAGAAGGAACGACTTCTGCCGGAAAGGTATTGCTTGCCACAGTGAAAGGTGATGTACACGATATCGGTAAGAATATTGTTGCCGTGGTAATGGCTTGCAATGGCTATGAGATTGTCGACTTGGGAGTAATGGTTCCCGCAGAGACTATCGTTCAGCGCGCTATTGAGGAAAAAGTAGACATGATAGGTCTTAGTGGCCTGATTACTCCGTCTCTGGAGGAAATGGCCCATGTAGCTATCGAACTGGAGAAAGCCGGACTGGATATACCTCTTCTGATTGGTGGAGCTACTACGTCTAAGATGCACACGGCGCTGAAAATTGCTCCGGTCTATCACGCTCCGGTGGTGCACCTTAAAGATGCTTCCCAGAATGCAAGTGTCGCTTCCCGTTTATTGAATTCGCAATTAAAGGCTGAATTGGTAAATGAACTGGAGGCGGAATATGAGGCACTTCGTGAAAAGAGCGGATTACTGCGCCGTGAAACCGTTTCACTGGAAGAAGCACAGAAAAATAAGTTAAACCTATTTTAAAACAGTGTCACAATGAAAAAGATTTTCTCTTTCTTATGCCTCTTCATGGCAATAGTTGCAATGAGTTCATGTTCTTCTGCAAAAGAAGAAAAAGGCATTACAGAACTGGAAGAACAGATTAAAGATATGTTTTTTGGAGGAGAGATTTCCTTTAATGATGAGGTATATATTACAAATGCCCGTCATAAAGCAGCATTGGAAGAGGCTGACAGAAGCCTTGATCTGGTCAGAAACAGTATCGAAAGGGGAATGCCGGAAGATTTCTTTTCTATAGATCTTATGAATGCATATGAAAATCTGGGTAAAATCCTCGGAGAGTCTGTTGGTGAAGATCTGGTAAATGAGATATTCAGCAAGTTTTGCATGGGTAAATAAAAATCAAAAAATCGCCTTCGGCGATTTTTGAAAGAATAGAATGAGCAGTTGTAAAATAAAAGGAGACAAAATGAGAACGTTAGTAGAAGATTATGATATTGTTGTAGTCGGTGCCGGTCATGCCGGATGTGAAGCAGCACTTGCGGGTGCGCGCCTGGGCCTGAATACAGTGATGTTTACTGTAAGTGTAGACAGTATCGCATTAATGCCATGTAACCCGAACGTAGGTGGCAGTTCCAAAGGCCATCTGGTAAGAGAGCTTGATGCCCTGGGCGGTGAAATGGGAAAAAATATTGACAAGACCTTTATCCAGTCCAAAATGCTTAACTGTTCCAAAGGACCTGCAGTGCACTCCTTACGTGCGCAGGCTGACAAACAGGCATACAGCAATGAAATGAGAAAAACGCTTGAAAATACACCTAATCTGACTATTAAACAGGGAGAAGTAACAAAACTTCTGGTCGAGGACGGAAAGATTACAGGGGTAAAAACATATTCCGGTGCAACTTATAACTGTAAAGCTGTGGTCCTCTGTACAGGAACTTATTTAAAAGCAAGATGTATTTACGGTGATGTAAGTAATTATACAGGACCAAACGGACTGCAGGCAGCCAACTATCTGACTGATTCTCTGAAAGAGCTGGGAATTGAAATGTTCCGTTTTAAAACAGGAACACCTGCCCGTATTGCCGGAAATACAATTGACTACAGCAAAATGGAGGAACAGTTTGGAGATGAGAGAGTTGTACCATTTTCATTCTCAACTAATCCGGAAGATGTTCAGATAGAGCAGAAATCCTGCTGGCTGACATATACAAATGAGAAAACTCATGAGATCATTCGTGCAAACCTTGACCGTTCTCCGTTGTATTCCGGTATGATCGAAGGAACCGGTCCGCGTTATTGCCCGTCAATTGAAGATAAAGTAGTCCGTTTTGCAGATAAGAACCGTCATCAGGTATTTATTGAGCCGGAAGGTCTCTATACAAATGAGATGTATATTGGTGGAATGTCCAGTTCTCTGCCGGAAGATGTGCAGGAAGAAATGTATCATTCCGTACCGGGACTGGAACATGCAAAAATCGTAAAAAATGCATATGCCATCGAATATGACTGTATTAATCCACGTCAGTTATATCCTACACTGGAATTTAAGAAAATCAAAGGACTGTTCAGCGGCGGTCAGTTTAACGGAAGCTCAGGGTATGAAGAAGCAGCGGCGCAGGGACTGATCGCAGGAATTAATGCTGCTCTGGAAGTTAAAGGTCAGGAACAGCTGATTCTTGACCGTTCTGAGGCTTATATTGGTGTTCTTATTGATGATCTGGTAACAAAAGAAAACCATGAGCCATACAGAATGATGACCAGCAGAGCGGAGTACAGATTACTTCTCCGACAGGATAATGCGGATCTGAGACTTCGTAAAAAGGGATATCAGGCAGGGCTCATCAGTGAAGAGGATTATCAGAAAATCCTTACGAAAGAAGAACAGATAAAAACAGAGATCAGCAGAGTAGAACATACAAATATCGGAGCAAACAAAGAGGTTCAGACCCTTCTGGAAAGCTATAACAGCACACCGCTGAAATCCGGAACCACTCTGGCAGAACTGATCCGCCGTCCGGAACTTTCTTATGAAGCAATCAAACCACTTGATAAAGAACGTCCGGAGCTGCCATGGGATGTACAGGAACAGGTTGACATTAACATCAAGTATGATGGATATATCCGCAGACAGTTAAAACAGGTAGAACAGTTTAAGAAACTGGAAGCAAAGAAAATCCCGACAGATCTTGATTATGAGAAAGTTGGAAGCCTGAGAATCGAAGCACGTCAGAAACTGGAAGCATACAGACCGATTTCAATCGGACAGGCTTCCCGAATTTCAGGAGTTTCTCCTGCTGATATATCAGTTTTACTGGTGTATCTTTCCAGTACGAAATAATTAATATAATACGCTTTAATGTGCTTATAAAAACAAGAAATTGGCAAAAAATATTAAAATAGTACATAAAAGAGTAAAATAACGGACTATAAATAACAGATAAAATCATAAAAGCACATAAAACAACCCTGTAAAATATACAAAAATAATAAATAAAGGTAGAAAAAGGAGAATAATACATGCCGTATAATCTGACGACATTGGAAAATGGATGCAGAGAACTGGGTATAGAGCTGAGTCAGAAGCAGAAAAATCAGTTTATCCAGTTTTATGAATTTCTGGTAGAAAAAAATAAGGTTATGAATCTGACAGGTATTACTGAGTTTGAGGAAGTACTTACAAAGCACTTTCTTGACAGTCTTGCCTGTGTAAAAGCCATTGATATGACAAAAGTAAAAACAATTATGGACATCGGTACAGGTGCCGGATTTCCAGGTGTGCCTTTGAAAATTGCTTTTCCACATCTGGAGGCATGTCTGCTGGATTCTCTGAAAAAGAGGGTAAACTTCCTTGAGGAAAGTTTTGAGCTTCTTGGATTAGAAGGGATTAAGGCGATTCATGGAAGAGCAGAAGAGTATGCAAAAAATAAAGAGTATCGTGAGAAATATGATCTCTGTGTATCCAGGGCAGTATCAAACCTTGCAACTCTGTCAGAATATTGTCTTCCTTATGTAAAGACAGGAGGAACTTTCATTTCCTATAAATCAGGAACTGTACAGGAAGAGGCAGAAGAAGCAGAGAAAGCAATCAATATCCTCGGTGGTCAGGTGAAAGACATCACATACTTTAAATTGCCGGACTCCGAGATTGACCGATCCCTTGTCATTATAAATAAGAAAAAATCTACACCTGGAAAGTATCCGCGTAAAGCAGGAACACCATTAAAAGAACCATTGTCATAATAAATCTATGTATAGTTGTCTCATGAAATCTTCTGGCAAAAAATGCCGAGATTTCGGGACAGCTATTTTTTTCAAACAAACATCACAGAATAATCACACTTTTATCCTAATTTCATCACAACTTCATCATAAACTATTTTTATAGAGATGTCCTCGGGTTCCCCCATTCTCTGTTTCACCTGGGGACATTTTCTATATTTTATTTTGGCAAAAATTAAGAGGAGGAGAACACATTGATTGAAGTAAACAATCTGGTTAAACGATATGGTAACCATACGGCAGTTGACCACCTTTCCTTTAAAATAGAGAAAGGCAAAATCTATGGATTTCTGGGACCAAACGGTGCAGGAAAATCCACTACAATGAATATGATAACCGGATACATCGCATCCACCGAAGGAACCGTCAAAATTGACGGACACGATATCCTCGAAGAACCGGAAGCGGCAAAGAAATGTATCGGTTATCTGCCTGAACAGCCGCCGGTCTATTTTGATATGACTGTCCTGGAATACATGAAATTTGTGGCAGATCTCAAGAAAATCCCAAAAGATAAAAAAGCAAACATGATCGAAGAAGTCATGGATATGGTAAAGATTTCAGACATGAGAAACCGTCTGATAAAGAACCTGTCAAAAGGTTACAGACAGAGAGTTGGTCTTGCTGAGGCGATTATGGGGTATCCGGAGGTGATCATCCTGGATGAGCCGACAGTAGGTCTTGACCCTAAACAGATTATTGAAATCCGAACCTTAATTAAAGAATTAAAAAAGAAACATACCGTTATTCTCAGCTCGCATATACTTTCTGAAGTAAGCGCGGTATGCGATTACGTGCTGATCATTTCTCATGGAAAACTGGTAGCAAGCGATACTCCTGAGAATCTTGGAAAACTTGCAGAGGGATCCAATACTCTGGAGATGCTTATTAAAGGTGAAAAAACACAGATCAGGCAGGCTCTCGAGGGAATCGAGGGAGTCAACAGCGTAACAATGGAAAAAGATGAGAAACAGAATCTCTGGAGTGTGAAAGTTTCAACAGAGGAGCAGAATGACATTCGGGAAAAAGTATTCTACAAAATGTCGGAGATTAACAGCCCAATCTATGAGATGAAGTCCAGGAAAGTATCACTGGAGGAAATCTTCCTTGAACTTACTGCATCCGATAAACCAATATCTGCAGACGAAGTCCCAAATACACCTGAAGATAAAGATACTGATGCCGGTAGATCAAACGAGACAAACGTAAAACAGACATCAGCAGAAATACCGGAAGAACAGAATAATGATAAAGGGGGAGAGAAATAACCATGACAGCTATATATAAAAGAGAGCTGAAAAGTTACCTGACATCCATGGTAGGATATTTATTTATCTTTTTCATTCTTGTACTGACAGGTATTTATTTTTCAGCATATCAGCTTTCAGCAGCATATCCGAAATTTGAATACACCTTAAGTGCAATTACCTTTGCATTTCTGATCGGAGTACCGATTTTGACTATGCGTGTACTTGCAGAGGAAAGAAAACAGAAAACAGATCAGCTGCTTCTGACAGCACCGGTTTCTGTGAGCGGTATTGTAATAGGTAAATATCTTGCACTGGTAACTGTATTTGCTGTTCCGATGGCAGTTATGTGTACTTATCCGCTGATTATGTCCAGGTTTGGCACAGTAGAGTTTGCATCTGCATATACAGCAGTCCTGGGATTCTTTCTCCTGGGATGTGCAAATATTGCAATCGGTGTATTTATGTCAGCATTAACTGAGAACCAGGTAATTGCAGCGGTACTCACATTTGTTTTCTTATTTGCATTTTATATGATGAATGGTATTTCTTCCTTCTTCTCTCAGACATCTATGTCGACATGCGTGACATTTGGGTTATTGATCCTGGCAGCAGCCATCATTATCTATACCATGATCAAGAATATTCTGATCTCAGCAGTGATCGGTGTGATCGGAGAAGTGGCACTGATTATTATTTATGTAGTAAAATCCAGTATTTTTGAGGGCGGTATTCAGAAAGTCCTGGATGTGTTTAATCTGAGCGGACACTTTGATAATTTTACAAGTAACATCTTTGATATAAAAGGAATTGTATATTTTCTTTCTGTGATCGCAGTATGCCTGTTCCTTACAACACAGTCTATTTTGAAGAGACGCTGGAATTAGTGGGGAGGTGAAAGAAAATGAAACTGAAAGAAAAGATGAAAAATAATAAGCATAAAAAATTTGACAAAAAGAAACTGATTGGCACCATCAGTAAGAAGCATATCAAAAACGGCTCTTACACAATGGTTATGTCAGTGATATTTATTGCAGTAGTTGTAGTGCTCAACATGATCGTAAATGCGATTCCGTCCAAATATTCAGAAATTGATATCAGCAGCCAGAAACTCTACAGTATTGGTGATGATACAAAAGCAATGCTGAAAGATCTGGACAAGGACGTAACAATTTACCAGATTGCACAGAGCGGTTCTGAAGATGAGAATATTACCAATCTGCTTAAGAAATATGAAGATGAATCCAAGCATATTAAAGTAGAGCAGAAGGATCCTGTAGTAAATCCTAAATTTGTAACGGAATATACAAGTGATGATCTTTCTGCAAACAGTCTGATCGTTGTATGCGGCGACAGAAATAAAGTCATTGATTACAACAATATCTATGAGAGCACAATTGATTATCAGACCTACAGCTCTCAGACCACCGGTTTCGACGGTGAAGGTCAGATCACAAGTGCGATCGGATATGTAACATCCGAAGATCTCCCGATCCTTTATACACTCGAGGGACATGGTGAGAAGGAGATGGATTCTACTATCAAAGAAGACATCGAGAAGGCAAACATGGATATTCAGTCTCTGAATCTTCTTACAGAGGGAAGTGTTCCGGATGATGCAGACTGCCTGTTCATTGATTCTCCGTCCACAGATATTTCAGAAGATGAAAAGACTGCTATTATTGATTATCTTGAAAATGGCGGAAAGGCGATGATTTTCTCTGATTATACAACAGAAGACCTGCCAAACTTTGATGCAGTTCTGGAAAACTATGGTGTTCAGAGAGAAGCTGGAATCGTATTTGAAGGTGATAATCAGCATTATGCAATGCAGATGCCATATTATCTGGTTCCGACTATAAACAGCACAGATGCAAGCTCTGAGACTGTTTCCGGAGGATATTATGTACTTGCACCATATGCACAGGGAATCAAAAAAATGGATGATGTAAGAGATACCGTAACGATCAACAGTATCCTCACCACATCAGACCAGGCATATTCCAAGACAGATCTGAACAGTGATACTCTGGAGAAAGAAGACGGAGACGAAGCTGGCCCATTTGATCTGGGAGTAAGCATCACAGAGACTCTGGATGATGACAAAGAAACGCAGATCGTATACTATTCAACTTCCAATCTGATGGAATCACAGGTAAATCAGATGGTATCCGGCGGAAATGAGAAGCTGATCATCGAATCCCTGAAGTGGATGACAGACACAGAAGACAGTGCAACCGTATCTATCCCATCCAAGAGCCTGTCTGTATCTTATCTGACACTTACAGACTATGATGCTGCATTCTGGAAGATCTGCACCATCGGTCTGATTCCTGGATTCTTCCTTGTTGTAGGGTTTGCAGTTTGGATGAAGAGGAGAAAAGCTTAAATGAAGAATAAAACTGTAAAAATGGTTCTTGCAGTTGTAGTTCTTGGTGTCTGCTGCGGGGCTTACGCAGGTGTAAAAACCTACGTAGCCCATCAGGAGCAGAAAGAATCCGAAGAAGATTCTGAAGAAAGCACAACTGTATTTACTGCATCAACAGATAACATTAAATCTCTGGATTTTATGGTTGATGATACAGAGACAACATTTGAAAAAGATGATGACAGCTGGGTAAAGAAAGACGAAACAGATTTTCCGGTAAATCAGACTACTCTGGACAGTGCAGCATCTGCTATTGCATCTGTCGATTCAGACAGAGTTCTGGAGGACGTAGATGATCTTTCAGAATATGGTCTGGACTCTCCGTCAAACACGATTAAGATTGTAACAAAATCTGATGAGGAAGATGGCGATGACATAACAACTACACTGTATGTGGGAGATGAAAATTCCTCCACCAGTCAGTATTATGTAAGAAAAGATGATGATGAGAAGACAGTATACCTGATAGATTCTTCCTGCGTAGAGCCGTTTGCCAAATCATTGAATGATTATGCGCAGATGGAAGATTTCCCTGCAATTTCCAATACAGATACCATTACAAAAATTTCTGTAGACGGCGATAATTCCTATGAATTATCAAAAGACGAAGATACAAGTACCTGGTCAGTAAAAGGCAGCGAGGATGAAGAAAAAGCAGACTCAGCTACCGTAAGTTCTCTGGTATCCTCATTCGGAAGCATGGCATATAGTTCACTTGCAGATTATAAATGCGACGACAAGAGCAAATATGGTCTGGATAAACCATATGCAACAATCACAGTAGATTATCAGGAAGAAGTTGCTGATGATGACACTGATGAAGACACACAAGATGATACGACAGCTTCCGGTGAGACGGCAGATGAAGATGCTTCATCTGTGGAAGAAAACAGTGACGATGCTGAACAGGATACAGAATCAGATGAAAACGTAAATGAAACTACGGATGAAACATCTGAGGTTGAAGATATTGACAGCGAAGAAGCAGGAGACGAAACATCAGAAAACTCAGACAGTGCATCAGACGATGAGGATTCTTCGGAAGAAGAAACTAAGATGGCAGATAAGCAGCTTACAATTCTTGTTGGAAATGAAACAGATGACAGCAGCAGATATGTCATGGTAAATGACAGCAATGAAGTCTATACGATGTCAACGGATACTCTGTCCGCGCTAACTGATAAATCAGAAGAAGACTTCTGGGATATGACAGTAAGTTATGTATCTTTAAACAGCCTCGGAAGCCTCAAAGTAAATTATCAGGGCAGTGATTATAAAGTAAATGTTTCACGTGAAACATCCACAGATGATGATGGAAACGATACAGAAACAGTTACCTATAAACTGAATGGTTCTGATATGGATGAAACAACATTTACAACATTCTACAATAAACTGATCAACATGACGGCTCAGAAACGTCTGACAGATAAATATGAACCTGACGGTGATGCAGAACTGACAGCTATATTTACAGAAGAAGACGGTGATACACAGGAAGTTGCATACTATAGCTACGATACAAACTATTATGCGGCAGTGGTGGATAATAAAGTATATCTCGTAAATAAGATGAATGTAAAAGAACTGTTCACAGCATTTGAATCAGTTGTCGGAACAGAAGAAGACAGTTCAGATAAGACAGATTCAGACGAAGCAACAACAGATGATACTAAATCAGATTCAACAGATATGCCAGGTGAGAGCATAGAAGAGTCCGATGACAGCACATCTGAAACAGCCGGCACAACAAACGATTCTGATACATCCGAAGAGGAGAATACAGATTCTCAGGAAACGGACAGTACAGAAGAGTAAAAGAATAAACGAATCTATAAAAAAGTGAGGCAGGCATATAGAATTTCTTCCATATGCCTGCTTCACTTTTTGTTGTATTAGAGCGTGTTTGAAAAATCATTCTCACAATCTGCACGCCCCACTTTGCGGTATATTTTGTCCGAATTCGGTTGCTGTAGCCACTGCAACGTCGCCTTCTTCCGACTTGAAATAAAAAAATTTATCCTTCAAAATTGTCTCAAAATCAACTCGTCGACTCATTCTGGCTTAAATATAAGGCTTAAAAGAAGATTTTAACCTGTTCAAGAAACGCTTCAGGTGCTTCAACATGTGGAAGATGTTTTGTTTCTTTGAGAACAAAAACTTCAATAGCCGGGTTGGAGGCACAATAATCATCAGTGACAGCCTTTCCGTTTGGCTCTGTTTCACCTTCAACAATATAAATACTGTTATCCAGTGCCTTAAGTGCATGACAGATATTTATATTTATATACTTAGCTGCAAGACTGGAGTACAAAAATCTGGTATAATATCCACCTTTATGAGCTGCTTCATAATAAGCATCTGCCATTTGATTATCCACATGGAATGGATTATAATACATCTTCTCGATAAAAAGATTATTTATATTATCACGTGATACGATCATATGATAAACCAGAGTTCCGAAAATCGGAATTTCCAGAGCTGCTTTTAACAGGCGGTCCTTTCTGTTTGGCATCTGTTTTAATTGAGTCAGGCTGGGCGGATTTACCAGCATGATTTTGTTAAAAAGTTCTTTCTCATTGTGACAGGCCATAGTAACAAAAGAGCCTGAAAAACCACTTGCAATCACATCTGTTTTCTGACCAATTATTTTTTTGATAAAATCACTGATCATCTGAACATAAACAAAATTTGTATAGGTAATGCTGGATTTGTCCGAACGTCCGCATCCTAACAGATCAACAGTATATACGGTATGGTCAATTGACAGTTCGTCTTCAATTTTGCTCCATTCATACCCGGAAGCTCCAGGTAAAGTGTCATGAATCAAAAGAATCGGTGACCCAGTTCCCTTTTTGGTATAATAAATGTTCCCAAAGCGCCATTCAAAGTAATTGTCATTAGAAATGTGGAGCATCTGTTTTAATTGTGCAGCAGTAGCAATCGTGTGGTTAATGAAATGAACAGCAACAGTTGCGCCGGTCATCAGAGCAGCAAATGTAAGAAATTTGTGCTTGTTTTTACTCATTTTCGGCCTCCTTTATCAAGCATAACAAGTGATTAGCCTGCTAAAATTATATACCCATATTATACCGCGATACTGTCTGTTTTACAAGAAAATATGATGCGAAAAAAAGAACCATATGGATTGATGATGTTACTGTTCACTCCGTTCACAGCAACACGCTTCGCGATGCACAGAATTTATGCTAATCGCATAAATTCGCGCGGTATGTCTCGGGTTTTCTGTGAAATACCTGTAACTTATCAGTACCTTATCAGTAATTGACCGAATGTTGTCAATTACAGTTTCTTAACACCCATAGTTACTGCTTCTTTGTTGATGTTCCACTCTTTCACATAACCATCGGTCTCGCCAAGTACCATTTCGTCTGCAAGTACTTCTGACTTGATCTCATCTTCGTGTGCTTTCATGACATCCTGGATCTTGTCGTTTCCGTGAGCGTATACTACGATCTTGTCCATAACTTCGAAGCCGGCTTCCTTACGCATGGTCTGGATCTTGCTGATGATCTCACGTACGAATCCCTCTTCGATCAGTTCAGGTGTCAGGTTTGTATCAAGGACTACGGATGTTTCACCGTCAGATTCGGATACATAGCCTTCTGTCTGTGCTGTTTCAATAAGAAGGTCTTCTTCTGTAAGCTCTACATCGTTTCCGTTGATATCCAGTTTCAGGACACCGTTGGTTCTCAGTTCGTTCATTGCTGCTGTTCCATTGATGTCTGTGAGAGCCTGTCTGATTCCTCCAAGGAGTTTACCGTATTTCGGTCCTACTGTACGAAGCTGTGGTTTGAAGCTGTAGGAGATAAAGGATTCTACATCATCTGCGAATTTTACTTCTTTGACATTCAGTTCGTCTGCGATGATGTCAGTGTAGAATTCACTCATTTTCTTCTCAGCTTTTACATACATGGTTCCGATCGGCTGACGGTTCTTGATGTTTGCTGTATTTCTGCAGGCACGTCCCAGAACTACGATCTCCAGAAGCTCTTTCATGTCTGCTTCCAGATCTTTGTCGATCCATGCTTCGTTTACAGTTGGGAAATCGCAGAGATGAATACTCTCAGGAGCATCTTTGTCCACGCTTCTTACCAGGTTCTGATAGATGTCTTCTGTCATGAACGGGATCATCGGAGCTGCTGTCTTGGCGATGGTTACCAGTGCATGGTACAGAGTCATGTAAGCATTGATCTTATCCTGCTCCATTCCCTTTGCCCAGAAACGTTCGCGGCTTCTTCTTACATACCAGTTACTCATCTCATCTACGAATTCCTGAAGTGCTCTTGCTGCTTCCGGGATCTTGTAGTTAGCCAGGTCATTGTCAACTGCCTGAACAGTTGTATTTAATCTGCTGAGGAGCCATTTGTCCATAACAGGAAGCTGATCATAGTTCAGTTCATATTTGGTCGGGTCGAAGTTGTCGATGTCTGCATATAATACGAAGAATGCGTAAGTATTCCACAGTGTGCTCATGAATTTACGCTGTCCTTCCACAACTGCCTTGCCATGGAAACGGTTCGGAAGCCATGGAGCACTGTTGATGTAGAAGTACCATCTGATGGCATCTGCGCCGTATTTGTTCAGTGCATCGAATGGATCAACTGCATTTCCTTTGGACTTACTCATCTTCTGTCCGTTCTCATCCTGAACATGTCCCAGAACGATTACGTTCTTGTATGGTGCTTTGTTGAAGAGCAGTGTGGATTCTGCAAGGAGTGAGTAGAACCATCCACGGGTCTGGTCTACTGCCTCGGAGATAAAGTTTGCAGGGAACTGCTGCTCAAATAATTCTTTGTTTTCAAATGGATAATGATGCTGTGCGAAAGGCATTGCTCCTGAGTCGAACCAGCAGTCAATAACCTCCGGTACACGATGCATTTCTCCACCGCACTCCGGACACTTCAGTGTGATCTCATCGATGTATGGGCGGTGAAGCTCTACTGTCTTGGCTCTCTCATCACCGCTCATCTCGAATAACTCCTGACGGCTTCCGATGGAATGCATATGTCCGCATTCACACTGCCAGATGTTCAGTGGAGTTCCCCAGTAACGGTTACGGCTGATACCCCAGTCCTGAACATTTT
>OLPD01001154.1_pt1 | contig 14545 bp, 15 predicted proteins | sample 1672111 | NCBI WGS metagenome assembly OLPD01 (sample SAMEA3136646, study PRJEB25190) | human gut metagenome
AAAGTGCTCACACCGTTTCAAGCGAAATGCTCACACCGGTCAGGCGAAATTTGCACCCTGTATCACAACCATGTAAGGTACGACATTCTGCCAGAAGTTCCGGACCAGCTGCCCGATGAATCGCACCATCCACGCCGCCACCGCCAAGCAAACTGTTATTCGCTGCATTCACGATTGCTTCCACATCATCATCTTTTGTAATATCTCCCTGTACTGTCTGTATACAACAATTCATACACAATACCTCCTTGCATTCATCATAATGCCTTATCCTATTATAGCAAAAGCCGCAGCTTCCGCCACGGCCTTTATTCATCTTATTGCCTACATTACAGCCATGAGGCTGATCCCCGGTCAATTAGTTTAACACCTTAACCTGTTTCATGGATTTCAGCATATCTCTATACCTGAAGAAAAGTTGTCCATTCACACATAACCATTCAAGAACAAAATCATTAACGATTCACAATTCAAAGTTTAAACAAAATCCAAAACAATTAACAGCTCTTATACTATCCATCCTAATAGAATTTGCATATTCTTCACGTAACTTAACCCTGTTACAGGGAAACTAAGTTCGGAATTTTCGTAATGCAGGCAATATGATTATGCTATCTCGATAAATGTGGTTGCATTGGACACTTTGATCTGCGTATCCAGTTCTGTGAGCAGAATATTCCGCTTCTCTTCCAACATGTCGACCTTGCAATCTATATGGAACATTTAATGTCAGATCCGACTTATACTTTATAATTCTTTTGTCTTCTACCTCTTGAAGGAATTCCAGAATTTTTTCTTGCTTTTCTGCTGGTGCAAATCTATATTTCTCATGAATATACTTCACTACTTCCTCTAGATTATCAGTAATCCCAAGTGGTCCTAATCTAAGATGATATTCCGTTACCATATACCATGCATCAGCAATCATTTCATTAATAAGCTCATCAAATGTAAATCTACTACGAACTCCATCCATTTTTCGAAGAATTGCTTGAAACCAGAAAAACTTATAACAATTAGTAGTGTTCTCGAACAATTTGCTTAAATAACCAATATTAAGTTCTTCTGAATAAGGTAACTGCATTTCCACTCACTCCCTTAAAATCCGCTTACATCGCTCTTCTAATCTTCTCAATCAACGTCACATCCGCTGGCAACCATTCCACCTCATCCAACTTCTCTTTCGTCAGCCATCTCGCAGCTTCATGTTCTTTTAATACCAAATCGCCATTTACTATCTCACACCAGAAACAATCCATTGAAAGGTGAAATGTCGGATAGTCATATTCGATAGTATCAATTAACTCCCCAACAGATATCTCTGTATCAAGCTCCTCCATGATCTCACGCTTTAATGCTTCCTGCGGTGCTTCTCCTTCTTCTATTTTTCCACCCGGAAATTCCCAACCATCTTTAAATTCTCCATATCCACGCTGGGTTGCAAAAATAATTGGCTCTCCATTTTCATTAACAGCTTTTATTACTGCTGCCACCACTCTTATCGTTTTCATCTGTTCCTCCATTTACGAATTTACAATATATTCATAAATATCTTCTCTTACAGGCACATCGAGAATCCATTCAATTTCTACAGCTGTTTTCTCCGTATTTGCCATTGTAAATTCTTTTGTCTTCCCACTTGCCGTCATATGTCCAAGATAATAAAACTCTTTGGAAATCTTATCGTCTTTGTTCTTACGTACAAATAATTCCACCTGTATTCCACGTTCTTTTGCTTTAAGGAAATTCTGAACATCCTCAGATTGTAAGCTTCTTCCTGATTTAGAAATAGCTATCAACCGATCTCTAAATCCCGGTACAAAGTGATCTTCATATTTCGTAGTATCACTAATATCTTCTGCCTTATCATAGTTAATAAACACTGGAAATGTCTTTGTTTTCTTATCAAACTTGTAACCGCCAATATTCAACGGCACTTCATTTTGTTCCCAGTTCAACAAACGACATACATCTTCATATGTATAATACTAAATCCGTTTGATCATAGCTGTATTTATAATCTCGTTCATATCGACTTATGCCGAAATCCACAAGCTCACTCAGAACATTCCCAAAATCTTTATTTGCCAACATTTTCAAAAATGCTTGCGTCGGCCTATAATCTCCATCTTCTTTTTCAATAAATACACATTGAGAATAAGTTTTCTTACCAGATCCAGCAGGAAATTCGTTTGTCATGATATTTACAATATTTTCCTTCTGGTCCTGGCTAATCTCTTTTCCATATTTTTGCATATCTGCCGACAATCCAGTGAACAGCCCACCTTTGACTCCACGTGTGTAGGAAAGCATTCTCTTTAATAACTGAAGTTCCTGAATACGCTTTCCATTTGCCAATTTCTTAGATATGAATTCGATAGCTTTCTCTTCGTCTTCTGATAATCTAACCTTATATTCCTTTTCATATTTTACTAAAAACTTATAATACGATCCTAAACTTTTATTATCAAAAATCCGAATTACATCCATCTCTCCATAATCATCAAAATCTCGAAGATTCGGGATTCTTCCCAGCTTATTCTTCAATGTTGTATAATTCTCTTTAATGAGCTTAATGTCACTGAAATTCGCATTATCAACAGATGCAAAAATTTTCTTTCTGCTAATCTCATCAAAATGTACCGTAGATGCGCCTGGTATTACCCTGCCACCTTCCATAATATATCTACGAATGTTATCTTTGTTATAAGTTCTGTCTCCAGACAATGCAATTGGTATCATTAAGTTATTATTATAATTTCCAATAAAATCTAAAATAACAACATATTCTTTTCCATTTGCTTTTCTTAATCCACGACCAAGCTGCTGAATAAATACAATTGGAGACTGTGTCGGTCTGAGCATAATAACCTGATTAACCTCAACAATATCAACCCCTTCATTCAAAATTTCAACCGAAAAAATATAGTCCAATGGTTGTGTATCAATTGTTGCTTCATCCTCATTCATTGCCAGCCTTTCAAATGCATTCTGCCTTTCCTGTTCAGAAGCACTTCCATTTAACGCTATTGTTCTAAAATGTTGTCCTGTCACTGGATTAATCGCTTGATTAAATTTTGCAGACAGCTCTTCCGTTTCCCTTATACTACTGCAAAAGATTAATCCCTTTACTTTATCACCACTATATCCATAATAATCTGCTTGCTCAATAATATGTTTTACTCTTTCATCACCCGTAAGCATTGAAAAGTCTCGACCGGATGCCTCATCATCAATAATGGATAAATCTGTTATTCCGAAATAATGAAATGGACATAGAAGATTTTCTTCCATAGCCTGTTGTAAGCGAATCTCATATGCAATCTGATAATTGAATATTTCATATACATTTCTACCTTCAACATTGTCATCTCTCTTATCTGGAGTCGCAGTCATACCAAGCCAAAGCTTTGGTGTGAAATGCTTCATGATTTTCTGATATGTTCCAGCAGGAACATGATGTGCTTCATCCAAAATAATACAATCAAATGTATCTTCTGCATATTGCAGTAAATGCTCATCACGATTCAATGTCTGTACTGTAGCAAAAACATAATCTGCATTATATTCATGGTAACCTGCGCCTACAAGTCCCATAGATACCGACTTTGCAAATACTTTTTCATATGATTTCTTGGTCTGCCTTGCTAACTGTCCTCTGTGAACTAAGAATAACACTCTTTTAAATCTCAATTCTCTCATTGCAAATGCAGATGCATATGTTTTTCCAGTTCCCGTCGCGGAGATTAACAATGCTCTATCTTCTCCTGCTGCAAGTATTCTCTTCAGATTCGTAATAAATCCGACCTGCATACTATTTGGTTGTAACTTATACTTTTCAATCGAAGTAATTTCTTCTTGCTTTGCAATCTCTCGTTGATGTTTAATGATTTTATATCGTTCTTTATAATTTTCATAAAAATCATCAAACGATAACGCATACTTTGAATTCCACAGTTCATTAAACTCTGCAACAATTTCTTTCGCAACTTCACCTTGTTCTGTTGAAATCAATCTCGTATTCCACTCACGATTACTTGTGAGCGCTGCACTTGTAATATTAGAACTTCCAATAATAATTCGATAAATCTCATCTGTTTTAAAGATATATCCCTTAGTATGAAAGCCTTCCGCAGCCATTTCAACATCATACATTTTAAGTGTAATATTAGATAATTCGTCAAGCTTCTTCAAAGCTCTCGGCTCACTAAAATTCAAGTAATTCGTTGTTAAAATCTCGCCTTTAATATTTCTCTTCTCAAGTTCTTTCAATGTCTGCAGAAGCGGAGTGATACCACTCATTGTAATAAATGCCACACTAATCTGAAATCCATCACATGACAAAAGCTCATCCTCTATAGATGAGAGTACTTTCTTTCCTTCTTTATGATTATTGGATACAAACTGTGGTCGATATGTACTACTTGAAACAACCGATCCGTCTATATATGCTGTTTCAAATCCTAATCTCATTTCGTTAATTTTACTCATATGTTTCACTCCGTTTTATATAACTGAATAATTATACCGTTTTATCTTCTGCCAGTGCCTTCCGAATCATCTTCTCAAACGATTCTTCAAATCTCTGATCATCCATTTCCGTTCTCTTCGCTGGACCTTTCAGGTGATTCTTTTTACTACTTCGTCTCGCCTTTTTCGTCAAATGACGCTCCATCAGCATTTGATCAATATTCTCGTTTGTGTACCATTTCCCACTCTGATGAATCGCATAACATCCTTTTCCAAGTGCCATAGCCGCAACTCCATAGTCTTGAGACACGCAGATATCTCCACGATGTAACAGCGAAATCAATTTAAAATCCACCGCATCCGCTCCAGCTCCCACAACAATCACATCACTGTAATCTGAACGCAATACATGATTCGTATCACAGAGTAATTTGCAAGGTATCTCATATTTCTTAGCGAGTTTTTCCACGATATGAACTACCGGACACGCATCAGCATCTACAAATATTTTCATCTAACTTAGTCCTTATCATAATTAAGATTTTCACTTTTGTATATAGTATATCATATCTTTTTCCATATTTCGCACTTGGTTTCATTATATAAAAAGTAGCTGTCCTATAATCAGGACAGCTACCACATTTCTATAAATATTTATAATTTTATTCTTTTCCCCTACTCATGCTCTTCCAGCTTAAATGTCGGCATTAACTGCAGTTTATGCAGGTTAATCGTATGCATCCGGTCAATCTTCTTCTTTATCTCTTCGTCTTCGCACTCACCGGTCAGTACGTAATGATCCAGTGTAGCGTATGTGAATCCGATCTTGTCCTCATCGGTCATTCCGCTGAGTCCGTCAGACGGTGCTTTCTTGGTCAGTCTCTCTGGGATTCCAAGTACTTCACCGATCTGGATAACTTCGTGTACGAGCAGATTCGCAAGGGGGCTGAAGTCCCCGGCAGCATCGCCGTATTTGGTAGAATATCCGATATAATCTTCGGAACGGTTACAGGTATTTACCACACGCCCACCATTTGGAAGTGCCTGAGCGATTGCGTAGAGTGTGCTCATTCTGAGACGTGGCGGCATATTGATCATAGAATCCCGGGAAAGTTCATTCGTATGAACGGTGTCGCTTTCTGCAAGTGCTTTGTTTACCGCACCTGATAATCCATCTGCGCCGTCCTTGATATTAACAGTTACATTTTTTATACCTAACAGAGATACAATCTCCTGTGAATCACTGATGTCACTCTGTACTCCATTTGGCATCATAACGCCGACTACACGGTCTTTTCCAAGTGCCTCTGCCAGAAGTGCTGCAACCACGCTGGAGTCTTTTCCGCCGGACACCCCAACAACGGCATCACAGTCTGGACCGTTTTTCTTGAAATAATCTCTTATCCATTCTACAATTTCATTTTTTGTCTGTTCAGGATTTTTAAGCATTTTCGTAGTTCCTTTCTTTAACCTCTCATTATTATCTGAATCAATTATACCAGAATTTCTAATATATTTCCGCATGCATTTCCTATTTTCTATCTGCAGGATACCGTCTGTATATTTACGTATATTTCTTTCTCGACAGCCATTTCTGGTCGATACATTTCACTTCGCCGTCAAAACGGATATGCAGATGTACACCGCCGGATCTCTGGTTGATCTTTTCTACCACACCGTTACCGAATTTTGGATGTGTAACGGTATCCCCAAGCTTATACTGAACAACCTCATCCTTCTGCTTCTGTGCAGTCTGCAGACGCCGATACGTATCACGGATCGGCACGGATTTGTCGTGGATCCGGTTCTTCAATACTTTATCATAATCGTGGTGCATCAGTGCTTCCCCGGCTTTGTAATAAGGCGTCGGCGCAGCACCTACAAGCGAACAGCAATATTTCCATGCACTTCCGTGCGTTCCCGTCTGCCATTTATACTGTTCGGGTATCTGCATATTGTACTGCATATAGTGTGCATACTCGTGTTTGAACAGATCTATACGGTCTTCTTTGGACAGTGGATTCTTGACTCCATATGCAATGAAAAGAAGTGAAAAATGAAAATGTTCCTTTTCATGAGCACTCCGTCTGGTATAGGAGCCCAGACTGTCTGTATCAAATCCAAATGTCACCGGCACTTTCGCTCCGTTCAGATGGAACTTTTTATCCAATTCTCCATATAGATTTTTGATCAACGCGGTAAGGATTGGGATCTCTTTCTGTAGACGCTGACGCAGAAACTGGTCTTCTCTGTCATAATATGTCATGTTCTATTTTCCTTCATGTTCGATTCTCTCTATTATTTTCCGGCACATGGATCAGCCCACGCTATATGCCCACAATGCCTGTATCTGTGATGCCAGTTCTGCATAATCCCATTCTTTGTTACTGTTTGCTTTGCTGTTAGGATCATGCAACAGTATCTTACCGTCCTGCGATACACCTGTCAGCACCATAAAATGTCCATTATCGGTAAATGTCCCAGGCCCGACGACACAAATGATCGGCTTACCTGCAGCAAGTTCCGCTTTTATCGTATTTTCATCCAGCATGATGGATTCTGAGTGAAGTCCCAGTTCGCCGGCAAATGTCTCCATGATCGTCCACAACGAGCCTTCTCCATTCACATAATAACCTTCTGCATCTGCTCTTTTTGCGACCTCATAGGGATTCATATCTGTCTTTCCTGTCAGGCCACTGTAAACCATAGACAGGCAGGTAGGGCCACAGCCTGTGACTGCCATAAAATTATCGCCATACTGTTCGTATCCCCAACGCTTATCCCATTGCAGGAACAGCGGAATCGTGCCCTGCTGAACCTCTGCGGAAATGTCTCTGTTAACAGAAGCGCTGTCATAATCAAGATAGCCTTTGACAAAATCGATGGTCTCCGGATTGCGCTCTGCAAGATCCAGCAAAGTCTCCGGACAGCCGGCTGCTGCCAGCTTCTCCCGGTCAAATATATCTTTTTTATCGGACTTATCTTTCTTAGACTTGTCCTTCGCTTCTTCCACTTTCTTTGCCGCTTCCTGTGCCTTATTCTGTTGATTTTGCCACAAAGCCAGACTGATAACGGAAGCCACAATTACCAGCATCAGAATTGCAACTCGCCTTTTTCTCTCTTTTCTTTTCTGGCGGTTTTTTATCTCCATGAACTACTCACCTCTATCACCTATCCAGGTATGTTACCTCTTTCCCAGCTGCCAGAATGCCACTGCACTGGCTGCTGCCACATTCAAAGAATCCACGCCTTGTGCCATCGGAATCTTAACCGTATAATCACAGAGCTCCATGGTCTCCTGCATCAAGCCGTCACCTTCTGTGCCAAGGATCACCGCAAGCCTCTCTTCCTGCATCAGGTTCGGATCATCGATGCTGACCGAATCATCTGTCAATGCAAGTGCCGCTGTCTTATATCCCATCTGTTTCAATTCAGTAATTGCCTGCTTAGGCCAGAGTATTTCCCGCTGACATCGGATCTCATTCTCATCCTGAATGAACGTCCACGGAACCTGAAATACCGTTCCCATGCTGACTCTGGACGCTCTCCGATAAAGTGGATCACTGCACCCTGGTGTCAACAAAACTGCTTCCATATGAAGGGCTGCCGCTGACCGGAAAACAGCTCCCACATTGGTCGGATTCATGACATTTTCCAGAATGGCGATCCGGCTCTTACCCGCACACAGTTCCAGATAATTCTGAAGTGGTCTGCGGTGCATTGCGCTAAGCATTCCGCGGGTCAGTTTGAATCCTGTGAGCTTCGCAAGCACATTAAAATCTGCTGTATAGATTGGAATATCCGTGTTCTCATATCTTCCAAGAACCTGTCTGGTTTCGTCATTTTCTTCCAGCTGTCTCTGTTCCGCCAGCACTGACACAGGCGTATAGCCTGCATCCAGTGCCCTGCCGATTACCTTCGGGCTTTCCGCAATGAACATTCCATCTTCCGGATGATCTTTATTCAGAAGCTGCGCTTCCGTGAGTCTTGCATACACATCAAGCTCCGGCGCGTTAAAATCTTTGATTTCTATTATATTTAGCATAATTTACTCCAAAAGTCTATTCTCCGGCGGTACATTTCTCATAGGCAAATAATGCTGCTCCCAGTGCACCGCAGAGCTGTGCTTCGTCGCAGATATAGAGTTTTGCTTCGAGTTTTTCCTCCAGCGCATTGATAATGCCCTGGTTCTTCGCCACACCGCCGGTCATCATATATTCTCCCGGATTCTTCTTTCCAAGACGGGCTGCAAGTGCACCTACCTTGGACGCAACGGATACATTTAACCCATGAATAATATCTGCCACATTTTTATTCTGTGCTACTAATGATACCACTTCTGACTCTGCAAATACAGTGCACATGCTGGAAATTACAATATTTTCTTTCCATTCCAGTCCTTTGGTGCTCATTTCTTCTAATGAAAGTCCCAGCGTTCTTGCCATCATTTCCAGAAAGCGCCCTGTTCCTGCCGCACATTTGTCATTCATCAGGAAATTCGTTACCGCACCATGCTCGTCAATACTGATTGCTTTGATGTCCTGACCGCCGATGTCAATGATCGTCCGCACATTCGGATTCAGATAATGCGCACCCTTTGCGTGGCAAGTGATCTCCGTAATGCTGTCATCTCCACTGTCAATATAAGCGCGTCCGTATCCGGTCGTTACGATCCGCACGATATCTTCTTCCTGTATTCCGGCTTTTTCTACTGCCGCTGCAAGACTCTTCTCTGCGCTCATCATTGCCCCGCCACCGGTCGGAATGATCATTGTTGATTTAATCTTACCATTCTGATCAAGAATCACCACATCGGTACTCGTGGAACCGCTGTCGATTCCCGCTACATAATAAACCCCTGATTTCATCTTCTTTCTTGCCTCCTCGCTGATGCCTGTTCCCAGATCCATATCTTCCGATCCTTCAATTGTTTCTGAAAATGCCTGAATTCTGGTCAGTAGCTGTCCTGCGCTCTGACTCGTGAAATCAGTTTCTATCTTAAGAAGCGGAACCTTGATATTTTTCTTGATACTTGCATATTCAAATCCATAATAATCACAGAATTTAATCGTGTGGTAAATGATTCCTTTCAGATCCGGATCCAGATACAGCTGATTTCTTCTGGTGCTGTTATTCATTCGGAAACATGGCATCTGTGCCAGAAGTGCATCCGCATATGCAAGAAACATGGCATCTTCGTCCATGGTCTCCATCTCTTCCGGCAGCACGGCCAGTCTACGACCGCCTGTACAGGTCAGGTTGTCAACCTTCATCCGGATGTTGTCCTGTATCATGTCTTCCAGCACACCACTGACACGTACACCCAATACACCGATATATGGTTCTCTCTCTTTCTCTGATTCCGCAAATGATCGGAGAAAGAGTTCTTTATCAAACTGCTGTCCGGAATATGCTTCATATGCATCCTTTAAACGGTGAATCGCTCCGGCGAATTTGACCTTTTCGCATTCGTTATCTTCATGCGGAAGATCCAGCATATATAAGAATTTGCATTTACCGGTACTTGCCACAATGTCGTACACACGGCGCATGGAATCGCAGCAATTGACCAGCACTAACTGATCTGCTTTTCCTTCCAATACCGCCTGTATCACAGATTTACCAAATCCACACAGATTCGCATGTGCGATCTGGTCCGACATTTCAAAATTCTCCGGCATTTCTTCCAAGACTGCACATTCTTCTCCAAATCCCTTAAAAAGTTCGATCGGAGTATATTTACAGACGTAATGTATCATGCTTTTTCTCCTCCTTACCTTCTTCTAACATTTCCACAAAGGCCTGAAGTCTCGTAGATACCTGACCGTCACTGGTATTAGCAGGGTTACATCCATCTCCATCCAGGATCATAGTCGGAAGTCCGGCTGACTCCAAAGAGTTTTTAATCAGACTGGATGCGCCGATGGTTCCTTTGCATCCCCAGTGTGCAAACAGGATTCCGCCGTCAGCTTCTGTCTCTTTGGCAAGTCGTTCCGCCATCTGAATCCGCTGACTCACATCACCATTGTAAATGCAATAAACCATCTTTTCTGCCATGGCTTCATACGGATCCTCCGCATGCATCTCCCGAAATCCGTCTGCCACAAAATCACAGGCGCTGATGTGCATCTTTTTACTATAATTAAATACATTCTTCACCGGCTGCTGAAGAAACGGCATAATATGCATCCAGAGCACATGAAGTCCCTCGCCTTTTGGTGCTTTCTTCACATCCTCAAGTAACATTTCCGTGTATTTCACAGAGGCCTCTGAGCCAGATAATAAATGGCACATAAAGATAGCATACAATTCATTTGTCAGGGATGTCACAGGATCATGATCTTTGCGCAGCACCAGCTGTCTCTGATAATTTGCAGCTGCCTTTTTACTGTTAGCAACTGCCTGCTGCACCGCCTCCTCGGAGATCTTTTTTCCGGTTACATTTTCCAGAAATTTCTTCATATCCCGCAGCTGATCTGCTACGTATTTCACAGAAGCCTGATTTTTTTCATATGGCACATCTATATAAAATCCAGGTAATTCGTTCTTCTGTTTCAGATAAGGAAATGTCATCATATTGCCATCACAGGCAAGATTCGTATAAATAGTGCACTTTGGTGTCGGCACAAGACCGGTCAGGGCAGCTCCCAAAAAGACTCTGTGATAAGAGCACATGGTCTCCGGGAATCCCTCTTCCTCTGTTCTTCGCAAGAATGCCTGCTCACATCTGGTTCCTGCTATAAAACATGACAACGCTTCTACCGAATACGGTGTCAATCCTGCTGCCGTCAATAGTTCTCCCGGCACAAAGATACTTACCATTGCTGCATTTTCAGGCTTTGCAAGCGCCTGGATAATATTACGCATTACAACTCTTGCTACGTACTGACCAGACGATGGTAACTCTTTATCCGGAAAGAAGCGTAATCTTTTTTCCTGTAGGCGATATCCTGTCAGGAGAAGTCTGCGTGCCTTCTCCGGATCTGTCAGGGCTTCGCTCCCTACTTTATCTCCAAATTTCTTAATAATATCCATTCTTATTCCTTCTTTTCTGTCTTATTTTTCAAGCAAACATAGCTTACCAGATTCCCATCACATGCTGCATGATCAGACTCACAACGGTAATACCTGCCCAGCAGGATGCTCCGAGAATGATCGGCTTACCACCGGTCTTAATCAGCTCAATCACATTACTGTTAAGCCCGATTGCTGCCATTGCCATAATGATCAGGAACTTGGACAGCTCTTTCAGTGGTGCGAATACATCCGCACTCACACCCATATGGTTACATATAGTTGTGATGATTGCTGCAATCACAAAGTATAAGATAAACATCGGAAATGCTCTTTTTAAGCTGAATCCGTTTGTCTTCTGATTATCTTTTGCTGCCTGCTTTGCCCTGATCGCGGATAATCCCAGAGTAATCGGAATAATTGCAAGGGTACGGGTAAGCTTTACGGTTACTGCTTTATTCAGCGTCTCGCTTCCGAGATTCCACATACTGTCCCATGTCGATGCAGCCGCTGTTACGGAAGATGTATCATTGATCGCTGTTCCGGCAAAGATTCCAAATGCTCCTCCCGACGTGGTATCGAAGCCGATGACTTTTCCTAATATTGGGAAAAATATCGCTGCGAGCACATTAAAGAAGAAAATAACGGAGATTGCCTGCGCTACTTCATTATCATCCGCATCAATGACCGGTGCTGTTGCCGCAATTGCAGATCCGCCACAGATAGACGATCCCACGCCTACCAGAATTGATGTATTGGACGGCACATGGATGACCTTGCGAAGAATCCACGCAATGATCAGCGACGTACTGATCGTACACACAATAATCGGCAGTGACTGTTTACCGGTCTGGAGAATGACTCCCAGATTCATTCCAAATCCAAGCAGCACAACCGCTGTCTGGAGAATAATTTTAGACGTCCATTTAATACCAGTCTCTGCATTTCCCTTATTTTTCCATACCATCGTAATCAGCATGCCAGCGAGAATCGCAATCACAGGACCGCCGATGATTGGAAATGTCTTACCGAGAAGCCAGGACGGTACTGCTATGATAAAGCAGGTTAATATGCCCGGCAGTTTTTTCTTTATTGATTCCATCATAAATACCTCATTTCATTTTAGATCTCTTTTTTTGCAACATTAGGATTATATCACTGGACACCAACAATTTGAATACTGATAATAAAATATATAGTCACTCATTTTTTCATAGCGACTTGTATTTCTATCATATATAAGCTATACTATTTTCGACATATGACGGAAATATTTTGGAGGACTGATATGGCACGACCAAGCAAATGTAGAAAAATATGTTCGGAACCTGTATACGACAGTTTCAGACCCGAAGGATTCCCTTCCGATGGAACAATCTGCCTGACACTGGATGAGTTTGAAGCTATACGCCTGATTGACCTGGAACATTTTACACATGAAAAATGTGCAAAACAAATGGAAATCTCTCGCACAACCGTTACAGAAATCTATGAATCTGCCCGATACAAAATTGCAGACAGTCTGATTCACGGAAAAACTCTGCTGATATCCGGCGGACATTATCGCTTGTGCCAAGGTGATACTTCTTCACATTGCTTTACTCGATGCACATCAGCGTACGATTCCGTCGCAACATCAATCATTGAGAAAAAGGAGAACGGAACTATGAGAATTGCAGCAACTTATGAAAATGGTATGATTTTCCAACATTTCGGACACACTGAGACATTCAAATTGTACGATATTGAAAATGGACAGATTACAGGAACACAGATTGTATCTACCAACGGTCAGGGACATGGTGCATTATCCGGATTTCTGTCACAGGCTCAGGTTGATATCCTGATCTGCGGAGGTATCGGTGGCGGTGCACAGGCTGCCCTCGCTGAGGCAGGAATCAAATTATATGGCGGCGTATCAGGCTCTGCCGACGAAGCAGTCACCGCATACCTTGCTGACGAACTGAACTATAATCCTAATGTTCAATGTTCTCACCACAGCCATGACCATTCCTGCGGTGAGCATCATTGTGGCGAAAATAAACACGGCTGCTCCGGTAACCACTAAGCGTCTTGGAGTCGCTATCATAAAGAACGGCGTCGCGATGGAGCGTAGCAACCTAAATAATCAAATATAATTTTTTATAAGATTTCAAATACCACAATCCGCTCCCTCGGATCATCCCCTGGGAAAAGATCACGACAATCGATTTCATCTACAAATGACAACTCGTCTACTGTCATCAGGTATGCGATATACTCATCTGATGGATAATAGAAAAACAACTGCATGGATCTTGGACATGCATAATATGACTCCAGGATCCGTGCAATGACTTTCTGAAGTATCTCTACTGAAAACGGATTGAAAAAGTAAGCACAGTCTACCGACTCCGGCACCTGATAATATTCCGCATTCGCCAATTCAAATGTCACCCTGCCTGAAGACACTGCTAACGTATGATTCTCCGCTGCCTTTTCATATATCCGTTCATCATATTCAATTCCGATAGATGCACATCTCGTCTGATAAGACAGAAAAAAATCCACACGCCCTTTACCGCATCCATAATCAAGCAACGTATTTCCTTTTCGCATATATCCGGCATTCGCCAGACACTCCAGTACCGAATATGGAGTCGGTTCATAAGGATATCGATACCTGTCCGCATTAGAGTCATCCCGTCCCATTGTCCGAATATGCAATAACTTATCCCATCTTGTCTCGTTCTTATCTTCTTTCATCATTATTCATTAACAGCCATCGAATTCCTTTGGCAAGCCTCTTTCCCGAATCCGCAAAATGACCTCCCGCATTCCATTCCAGAATCACCTGCTCTGCCAATGGATCCGCCCGTAGTATCCTTTCCTGTTCTCTGGTACGTTCTCCCACCGTTGCCATCACTTTATTCTTTGTCTTCTCCTCTTTTCCACCAAGGCTCAGGTACACTCTACATTTATGTTGAAGCTTATGTTCTCTCACATAAACAGCCCAATCTTTGAACCACATAGAACCCGAACAGCATACGATTCCTGAAAACATATCACATTCATATGCTGC
>OLPD01001158.1_pt1 | contig 14505 bp, 8 predicted proteins | sample 1672111 | NCBI WGS metagenome assembly OLPD01 (sample SAMEA3136646, study PRJEB25190) | human gut metagenome
TCTTATTCATTAAAATATATAGACTTTTATTCATTAACAGAAAATGCAAAAGAACTATCTAATTTATACCTTGATGGCATTCATCTTAATCCACAAGGCCAAAACCTACTATTCAAAACCGCAAAAAAATTATTTATCTAAATATTCTTTATAAATATACTTTCTTATTTCTTTTTCAACGCTATCACACTTATTAATTCTTTGAATAAAATATAATATTATAGTGTTATTTTTCGGATCGATTATAGACTCTGTTCCAGCCCATCCTCCCCATCCAAATTCACCTATAGCGCATGGAGTATTAGCTATTTTTTTATCTTCTAAAACCCTAACTAATGTCCCATATCCATATCCTTTTAAATCTTCCCAGTCATAAGTTTTTAATTGTTTTTTACTTAAATGGTTAGTTCTCATAAAGTCTATAGATTCCTTTTTCAAAATTTGCTTATCATTATAAACTCCACCATTAATTATCATACTATCAAAATGTGAATAATCTTCATATGTTGATACTAGCCCTGCTCCACCAGACTGAAAGCCTGGTAATTTATTCTGTCTCATTATTGCTAAATTATATCCTTGATATGGTCTTAATTTAGGTTCTTCTTCAAAATATTCATATACTTTCGCAAATCTATTCCACTTTTCTTCCGGAACATAAAAATCTGTATCAACCATCTCTAATGGTATAAAAAATTCATCTTTTAAGAAATCTCTATATGACTTTCCTGATACAACTTCAATTACAGCTCCAAGAATATCAGCTGAAAATCCATAAGCCCATTTTTCACCTGGTTGAAATTCTAAAGGAATTTGTCCTAATTTATTTGCAAATTCTACTGTAGTTAGTGGAGTTCTCATTAACTCTTTTTCAATAACTTCATTAACTATAGCATTAACTTTCTGTCCAACTTCACTATCACTTGGATATGCAACACCTGAAGTCATAGTTAATAAATCTTTTATTACTACTTCCCTATTAGAATCTTCAATTTTTCCATTGCATAATACCTTTTGATTTTTAAATCCATTTAAAAATTTAGACACAGGAGTATCTAATGATAATAACTCACGTTCAATTAAAAGCATTGTAGCTGCAGCTGTGATTGGTTTACTCATTGAATATATACTAAAAATAGTATCTCTTTTCATTTCTATTTTTTCTTCTAAATTAGAATAGCCAAATTGTTTAGAAAAAATCTCCTTACCATCTTTAATTACATAAATACTTGCTCCAGCTAAATTCCCCTTTTCTAATTCATATTCTACTATTTTCTCAATTTTTTCACTCATCTATAATCACCCTTTTTTTAGTATAGCTAATTATCTGATAAAGGTATACCATCTGCATCTTTAGTTATTGTGGTACCACACAATATAAGTATCCCTTCAATAAATCCCCAAAGACTACCTGCACCACAAGTTAAAATAGTAACTACAATTTGTAAAATCCCTATTCCCACATAACCTAAATAAAATCTATGAATGCCAAGTCCACCTACTAAAATTCCTAATATTCCTGCTGCAACCTTAGATTTTGGCTTTCTTTCTACATAATTTGAGTTATAATTTTGATTATTATAGTTATTAGAATAACCTTGATTGTTATTTGTATAGTAATTTTGATTATTATAACCCTCTCTATTTAAATTTTCCTTATTAATACTTGGTTTTATTCTATTAGTTATTATCACCACTAATTTCCTCCCTTAATATCTCCAAAGCCTCTTCATTAATTTCTCCATTACTGTTTATCAAGTATGGTATTTCTATTATTTTTCCATCATTTTGTTTATGAATTGAAAAATCACCATCAGCTATTATATTTATTATATATACTCTGTTTCCATTTATTGCTTCTAACTTTCTTTCAATTTCATTCTTTGCTTTTTCTCTGGAATTTTCTTCTCTATAGCTTTGCTTCCAATGTTTAAAATCAACATAGACACCTTCAGTAATTTCATAATCAAAGAATTCAAATTTATCTTCCTCTTCAATCTCTCTCAATTTAATTCCAAGTTCTTTTTCAAAAATAAAACTTCCTACCACTTCTCCAATAGCACCTTTATAAATATTATTAAATAATACAGGACTTAAAATATATTTATTTTCTTTAAAGCACGTTGAATATCCCATTTTATTAAAGTAATTCTCTATCCCACTATATTTAAATATCTCTGATAATCTTGCATCATTTTCACTTACTTCTGCAACATATCTATCTTTACACCTATCTTCGTTCTTAAATAACTCTTTATCGATAAAAAATTCTATTATCGTATCTGAAAAATCTCCCTTTTGTGCATATAGATATTTCTTTAAGTCTTTATATCCACATATATAAAGATTTTTAATTAACTCATTATTTTGATACTCCTCCTCATTAGCTGTAGGATATTTAAGTACTATTTCTCTTAAACTTTTCCATAATGCCATACTCCTATTGCTCCATCCCCTAGATAAAAGACCCATTATATATGTTTTACCTTTAGATGAAATTCTCTCTGCCCTATTTAAAATTTTCTTTTCATCCTCATTATATCTATACCCCATACCATCAACTAGCTTTACAAAACTTTTCATCTCTGGAGTCAATATTTTATTATGTAAACATCCTACATCAACTTTTCCTACTAACTCTTCTACTGTATATATATAAATGTTACTATTCTTTACAAATGTTCTAGATATTCTCCCCAAAGCCTGTATTACATCTCTTGTAGCCTGCCTCTTAATACTCATAGTATTTTTTATATCTATATAATAATTACTATATTCATTATTTTTTGAATATTTATTAAACCCTATTTTAATTAAATTATCTAGAGTCCTATAACTTATCTCATCATTTTCATATAAATACTCTATTTGAAAGAAGTACTTTAACAAAGCTTCTTCATCAATATTTGAAGTATTATACATATTTACAGCTATATTAGTTATATCTCCTAGGAATATTGCATCAATATCTTTATACTTTATTCTACTATCACATTCATCTACCCCATCTGCTATTTGTATTAATCCCTCTAAAGATGGATATTCATATTGTAAATTCTGACCTGCCCCTATTGTGTTATAAGAAGACATTATTAAGATTTTTTCATTATTACTTAATCTTTTTAAAACATTTTCCTTATCTATATCAAAGTTTTCACTCTTCAAAACATATATATTACCTGAATTTAAACTCTTATTGTATATTTTAGCTAAATCACTAATAGCAGTTTCAAATAATTCAAGATCAAAATTTATTATATCTCTCTTTGGTAATACCATATTTAAACATAAAAACGATTTAATATCATCATGTATTACAAACTCTTTGATTATAGCAAATATGTTACAATATCTTTTTATAATATAATCTGAACTTTCTACGCCTCCACATTTATTAATAAGTTTTATACTATATCTATTGGCTAACTTTTTACTTTGAAATATTTCTTCTAACCTTGAATTAATATCTAGATTACCTTTATTCAAGTTTATTATAGACGTATTGACATTAACTTTTCCGCATTTATATGCATCCCATGTGCATTCCAATTCCATTTTTATTCTTTCATATACTTCATTAGGTATAAACTTTAGATTTTCCTTTAAAACACTACTTAAGTAATCCAAATCATAGTTTCCTGTAACTGTGTTAATATCTGCTGTTGCTGAAATTCCTATAACTTTAGCCTTTTTACTTAAGTAAGCAATAATCTTTTCCGGAGTGTCATAAATATTTATAAAATTAAAAATAGTTTCATTTAGATGCTCATCACTATCTTTAAATTCAAAATATTTAAATCCATTATTATAAAAGGTTATATCTTGTATTAGATTTTCATTATTATTATCATTTATTCTATGATCACTTAAATCATTCATTAATAGATTTCTTTGCTTTTCATTTAATAAAAATTCACTAGTAATAGTTTTAATAGCATTTTCTAATGTAAATTCATCCTCCTTTTCATCTCTTCTTGAATTAATTGAATTTGAAAACTCATTTCCTAAGTTTAATATCATAATTCTAAATCTATTCAAGAAACTACTAATTTTTCTAACCAAAGAGTATATTATTATGTCACTTTCTTTTCTATTTTCATAATATGATTCTTTGCCTTCAAAAAATATACTTACTTGATTTTCTACCTCCTCTAATGTAGCTCTTATATAATTACAATTATTTCTGAGCATTGTATGAAATGAACTATCATTAAAAAGAAAACTCTGCTTTCTATTTATTCCCTCTGATCTTGTTTTATAATTATACTCTAATTTGAACTCATTAAATATTTCATTACATTCTTTTTTTAAGTCTTCAAATTTATATCTATATTCATTAGTAATCTTATTTTTATCGCATATATCTAAAATATTTTTTGAAAATTTATGATTATTGAATGACCTATATATACATAAGAATAATTTTATATAATCTTCACTTGTTGATAATGCCTTTTTAATTAACTTTTTTTCTACTGTTTCTTTTCCAGCATCAAATTCATCTATAAAAATTATTGAATCATTTATAATACTATTATTTATAAAGTAATATGCGGGTTCTACTAACACTGTGTTTTTCACTAAAAACTTATCAATTGTTAGTAAATATATTTTATAGTCATTCATAAATACTGTAGGATATATTTTACCTATCCATTGATATTCCTCATTATTCCTAATAACTTCTATTTTTTTTAAAGCTGATTTAGGTAAATTATCCTTAATAATTCTAATAATATCTTTTCTAAAATTGTATTCTAAGTCCTCTCTTATACTTTTTGTCAACTCTGATTTTACTAGTTTAAATGGCTCATTATCATTACTACCTAACTGTTTTAACATTTTAACTTTGCTTTCTAACTCAAAATATGAATTAAATTTAAACTTATCTGGTATTTTAGCGTCTAATAAGTTCTCATAAATATAGTCAAAGTTAGATTTAATAATTAATACATCTTTATTAAAATTTTCTAAATTATCATGCTTCTTATACGCACTTTTCAACTCATTTTCCGGGAAATTTTTCTTTAAAGTTGTAATAAAAAATATTTTTCTTTGACCTTCAAATTTATAAATATAATCATATATACTTCGTGAAGCTGTGTATGTCTTTCCATATCCAGTAGGCATATCTGCAATTAGCAATCCATTTGTAATATTATTAGGATTTATAAAATTATCTATAGTTTCTTTCATAATACAAATTTCACCAACTTTATATTTTTAAACCAATTATAACATATTTTTATTATTATTTGTAATTTTAATTTCTTAACCAATCTATATTCCTCTTTATCATTTATCGTAAAATTTAAAGTACCTACATTTAAGTAAGTGCTTTATATAAAATATTAAAATCTCTATTAATATATAGCCTATCTAATACACTAATTATTTAGTAAACCTACACTTAGGAAATCAACTACATCCAATAAACTCACCATGCTTACCCTTCCTTTTAACAAGCTCCTTACCACATCTAGGACATATATTATTATTAATATTATTTTCCCTTTCCCTTAAATTCTTTCTTATACTATGTACATGTTCTTTCCTTGTATCCTTAGAATCAATATTACTCATAAGTAAATTATAATATATTCTCTTTACATAATTTTCTGACATCACCTTATTATTATAACTTCTAATATAACTTACTATATTATTATCATACATAACCGGTGTTTGAGTATTTACCTTTAATTCTGACCTTTTAGTAAAAGCAATTAAAGATACAACTAATAAATCCTTATCTAAATTCAACCTTTTCCTTAATGAAGCTAAATGACCATAATTCTGCATAATAGGATTTCTAAAGTTATAACTTTTTTATCAATAACCTGTTTCCAATTATCATCATACTCATTTCCAAATATCAATCCTTTATAATTTTTAGTTTCAATTACAAAAATTCCATAAACAGATATAACAACATGGTCAATTTGAGTAGTTCCTCTATCTGTTATAATCATCAAATTATTAATTATTTTATATTCATTATTGTCTAAAGTATTTAACGCCTTTGATACTTTTCTTTCGCCAATACTTCCTTTAATATTTGGACTTTTAAACTTAACTATTAATACAATAACTACTAATAATATTATTAACACCACAACTATTCCTACATAAAATAATTTTCTATCAAATAGTATTATAAAGTATTAATATATATTTATTGGTCGAATTTAGTAGATATATTTATAAAAAAATAAAAGCCCTACAAAACGTAAAGCCTTTATTTCTTATAGCTATTTATAAAAAACTTTCAATACTACTTCTTACCTTTTAATGTAGCTCCACCAACAGCTGTCACAACTGCTCCAATACATAATGTAAATATTCCATTCATTGTACCTGTTTGTGGTAACTTAGATCCATTGTTGTTTGGTTTTGAAGTCAAGGATTCATCCTTTTTATCAGTATCAGAAGAAGTTCCTCCATTATTTTCATCCTTCTCCTCTTCCTTATCTCCATTATCTTCAATAACTCCATCATTGTCATCTTCAGTCTTTACTTCACTATTATAAAGACCTTCAACTTCCTTATCAGACAATGCAGTATTGAAAACTGTAATATTATCAAATTTAGCATTTGCTATATCCATATCTCCCCAAATGTTACCACTTCCAACTCTAACATCTGTCATTAAAGCTAAGAAATTATCCTTAAAACAAACTGATATATCCTTATTATCTCTACCTACTTCATCTCCATTAACATATACAACAATTCCATCAGGATTCACAGTATAAGTTACATATTCCCACTTATTGCTTTCTAATGGATTAGATATACTTGTTACATCTGACCATGCACCATTAGCATTAATTCTTCCAAATAAATTTGCACTTATTCTTGTAATAGGATAAGTTGGTGTTCCATTCTCTTTTGTCATACTAGCTTCAAACAATGCACTATGCTCAAAGTAATTTGGATCATCTTTATCTACATTAACCCACATGCTAACTGTATAACCCTCTTCAGTAATACTTTCAAAAGTATTATTTGGTAGGGCTAAATAATTAGTTTTTAAAGCACCTTTTTCATTAATTATTTCTAATACATTGCCCCTTGTTTCATCTTTACTTACTCTTGCATCACCTATTAATGTTGCACTTCCATCATTACTTCCACTATTAGCAACTAACTTATCTTCTACACTTTCAAAGTCATACTTATAAATTGGTTCTACTCCAACCTCTACAGCATTTCCCTTAACAATAACTTTAAAATCCTTTGTCCTAGTTACTTCTCCTTTAGTTAAAGTTGCAGTTAAAATAACTTCTGTATTTTCTTCACTACGTGTAGCTTTACCTGTTGAGCTTAATACTTCCTCATTATTAGATTTCCATGTAATTTTAATATCATTTTTACCTTCTGTAGGTAAGTTTATATCTACTTTTGTTTGACTTGGTATTACTTTTTCTAAGTTCTTTTCTTCATATTTTACAAGCATTTCATCAGTTAATTCTACCTTGCTTCCCCAAATTGATTCATTGTTATCTCCAATTAATGAAAAAGTCATTGTTTCATTATGTTCTTCTGATTCATCTAATTGCTTAAAGAATACACCCTTATAAGTTACATTATCAATTTCCATTGTACAGTAATAATTTCCATTTCCTTGTAACCATGTTCCCTTATAATCACCAGTTATTGTTCCATCTGCATTTAAAGTTACATTATAAGTAGGTAACATTGTACTATAAGTAGTCTCTGCTTCTAATCCATGATTAATAAATTCATAATCACCTAAAATTTCATCCATTGAATAACCATCTTTTGATATTTCACTACCTAAATATTCATAAACAGCTGTTACTGGCCATCCATCTTCATTTAAGAATTGTTGATGTACTCTAACTTCATGAGTTTCATTTGGATTATTAAAACGAGTATGATAAATAAGATAACGTGATCCATCATTATCAATTAATGCAGAGTTATGTCCACCACATTTATAGCCATTAGAGCTAAATTCATTTTCTCCAACTAAATCTAATGATGAGAATTTATAATTTCCAAATAACTTAATTCCCATATCTGTTTGATCTGGATTTAGGCCTGTGTTAATTGATGAATTTCCTTTGGCATCAACATATGGACCAGTGATGTTTTTAGATCTAAATAATCTAATTTGATAATTACTAAAACTGTCTGTACCATTTAATCCACAATAAGATTCATAAAGATAATAATAGTCAGATTCTTCATCATAAATAATATATGAACCTTCTCCAGTACCTCCATATCCACCTGAAATTAATAATCCTAAATACTCATCACCAACACCTCTTTCAGTAGGATAAGTATAACTATAATCTCTAAGTCCTGTTTCATTATCTAACTTCATTAAAAATATTCCACCAAACCAAGATCCATAAGACATCCATAGTTGTCCATCTTTATCATATACTACACACGGATCAATTGCATTTGGTCCATAAGTATAATTCCATCCATCATTTAATAAGTATCTATCTGAAACATCATTTGTTCCTGTAACCTTAGAAAAATCTGTTTCAGCAGCTTCTTCGCTATTAGTAAAGCCTGAATAAACAACTGTACCTTCATAAGTGTATGGTCCATTAATATCATCTGCAGTTGCCAATGCTATTGATGAGTAATAGTTTTGTCCATTTACACTCATATACATACACCATTTACCCATTGCTTCATTATATATAATATCTGGAGCCCATAAGTTTCCTTTTGTTTCATAGTCATCACTTCCATGAGATGCCCATTTAACTCCATCTTTAAAAATATCCTCATAATCTGTATTTACTGTAGTAGTATAGCTATCCCAATTTCTTAAATCTAAACTTTTAGCATTAGTTAAATGTGTCCCAAAAATGTAATAATCATCTCCATCTTTTACTATTGATGGATCATGTACTGATATACGTTTTGTAAGACTTTCCTCGGCATTTACTATATTGATATTAGAAAAACTTACAGTTGAAACTAACATACTTACTAAAGTAAATGCCACCACCCTTTTAATAAATTTTGTTTTCATAAAACTCTTATCCCCCTTATACCTTATCTTACTTTTAATCTTGAAGCCTATCCCTGCTTTTAGAATATATATTAATATTAATCTCTTTAGTAAATGTTTACAAATAATCTTTTACTTGTCTCAACTTCTTACAGAATTACACCTTTATTTTCCTCTCTTATTCTCTTTATCTCTTATTTTTTTAGAATAGTACAAGAATATTAGAATAATAATTTTTATAGCCTTTAACTATTTATTTATAAATTTTTTAAGTAAAAAATAAATCAGTTACAAAATGACCTTCTGCAACTGATTTATTTTATATTGCTTATTATTCTAAATATATTAATTATATCTTTTCTATTTTACATTTATGTTCCTTAAGTTTCGAATCATAACATATAGCTACTGCTAATACATCATTATTTTCATTCTTAAACTTTTCTATATATTCTTTTTCCCTTATCTGCTCTATTGCCTTATCTACACTCTCATCTTTCTTAAGTTCTACTATAAAAGCAGTATCCCTTTCTCTTCTAGGATGAAAGGTAAAATCAGCATATCCTTTTCCAGTCTTTTCTTCCCTTTCTACACGATAAGTATCTCTTGCTGAAAGGTATGCTAATGTTAATACACATGATAAAGAATTTTCATCATTATATTGCAATATTGGAATTTCTGAATTATGAATATCGTGAAGTATCTTTTCTACTGTTTTTATATCTCTATTAACAGTAGCTTTTAACATCCGTCTTGAATTTTCTATGATTTTTGATACTTCTCCGAAAGATTCATCCTTAAGAGCCTTTTCAAACTCTTTCATTATCTCCCTATTAGGAATCCTTAAATATCCATCATGGTAAGATAAAAATCCTAAAATAATCATTGCTGAATAAATTTCTTCTTTAGTTCTTGGCTCTCTCTGACCAGCTCTAAATTCTTCATCTATAATATAATTTTTTCCCTTTAGTAGTTAAATAGCCATTATACCAACTTTCTAGCTCTTAAAATTCAATTTCATCATTTTTCTTACATAAATTTAACAGTTGTCTTATAAATTCTAAAAAGTCATTTTGATTATTTTCAAAAAGATTATTAGTAAAAATTTACAAAATTTCATTACTTAATTCTTTTATCAAATCCAAATACTCATCTATTAACAACTCTTGATATGCTGACCTTTTATTTATTCTTAACTCCCTAATTACTTCATCTAACTCACTACAATTAATTTTATTTAATTGACTCATACTCTTTTCCTCAATAAGATTATTAGACATAGTATTTATATAACTTTCCCTAGTATAATTTAAAAACCTAACCTTACCCTTATACCTTTCCTTTAGCTTATACGCAATCATTAAACCTTCCGGATCAAAATCCCCTGCATAATATATATTTTTTAAATCTCTAATTTTATTAAGTAATATATATGAAGATAAATTTAATTGTCCACTAGTACAAATCAATGAAATATTATTACCAGTTTCCTTTAATACCTTATGAAAAACTGCAGGATTTTCAAATATAAAAACTGTATTATTTACAGCCTTTAAATAATCAATTTTCAATAAATTGCTTATAGATATTTGTAAAGGCTCATTCCATAAATTAAAACTATTAACAGCTGTAACTTCACTATTATCCTTTTCAAAGGCATTTAATCCATAAATAGTTGTATGATTTGATATTTCATCTTTTAATATACCAACTTCATAATATACCTCATTAATTTCATTTATATCTTTAGGCTCATCCTTATCAATAATAAAAGATATAGCCTTTATAAATAGTCTTCCTGTAAATTTATCAATATCAAAAAAATGAGAATCTCTTGTATTTACAGCTGAAAATACTGCTATATTTTCATATTCATTATTTAAATATGGAAGTTTATTTAGTGAATTAATTGTTAAAATTATTTTTCTCTTTAATTCTTCTAATTTATTTATTTCCCTTTCACTTTTATATTTTCTTGCAATAATATTATATCCATATTTTTTCTTATCTAAAATTTCAATAAACCACTGTTTACCAATGCCATTATCACAAGATTTTAATATATATTCATAAAATTTTTCTTCTTGCTCTTTTTCTTCATCTTTAATTTCTTTATTAGTCTTTAGTTCTTTTCCAACTACTTTAACTAACAACTCTTCAAAACTATAATCTTTTAATTTTCTATTAAATAATTCTCTAACTGTTACAGATTTTATCTTAGCTTTTCCTTCAATTAATGATTTAGAGTCAAAATTAGATAGTATTCGTCTTTCTTCTGCAGTGGCAGCTTTTAAAGTAAAGCTGCCTGTAATTTTTCCATATTTTTTATATTTACTATATACTTCTAAAAATATTTTTTTATAAATCTTATTGCTATTTATTAAATCTAATGATTCTTTCATATAAATCTTCCTATTTCTTTTATCTACATAAATTTATTATACTTCTATCTTAGTTTCCATAGATTTAACTTTTCCATTCCAGTGATATTTTATAGGAAGTACTACCTCTTCCCCCTGTCTAATAAGCTCATAAATAGCCAAACTCTTAACACTTTCATAAGTTCCCCAAAGAACTTGTGAATTAAGTACATAATCTAGCTTTAAACTTTCAATAAGTTCAAACATATATCCAATATTTTGATCATCAACACCTGCGAAAGCCTCATCTAATGCTATTATTCTAGGGCAATCCTTCTTATCTGCACCATTATATCTAGCATTAACAGCTGCAAATAATGGAATGTACATTGACATAGCCTTTTCTCCACCTGATAATCTAAAAAATGCATTATCTGTTAATTCTCTTTTAGGCTCTAATGACTTTGAATATGATAATTGAAAATCAAACCATTGTCTATAATCTAAAACATCACTTATTATTCCTTGATAACTTCTTATAGTTCCACTTTCTTCAGCAATTCTTTTTTGCTTCTTTAAGCTTTCTTTAAAGTGATTTGCTACCTTCTCTCTTTGTTCATCACCCATAAAATCTGGTGTTCCCAATATTTTAGTAAGCTCTCTAATATCTAATTCTTCCTCACTACTTGCCTTTTTAGGTATCCATTTTAAACTTAATTTAAATTTATTTGATGTATTCATATCTTCCATTAATTTATTAATTTGATTAACCCATGAAGTTGCCAAGTGTATTTTAGCATTTATTTTAGTACTTAATGTATTAATTAATGTATCTTCAAATACTTCTCTTTCTTTATCACTAATTAATAAATTTTGCACTTCTATAGTATCATTTAATTCTTCAACTAATGAATATATACTAACCACTTTTCTGTTAAATCTAACTTTTAAATCTGTTCTTACTGACTCTGATAATATTTCATTTATTTCTTGGTCTTCACTTTCATCATAATTGTCAAAAATATCTCCTGAACTTAAAGAATAATCACCTAAATCACCTTTAAATTTATTATAAACATCAAATAATTTTGATAATGTATTTTCCTTTTGAGATATATTAAAACTTTCGTAATTTGTCATAATATATGTTACTGCTTCTTCTACTGTAAGGTTATCTACTTCTTTTATATACTTTAAGTTTAATTCATTTTCTAAAACTGTAGTATAAACATCTAATATACTATTTTCCCTGGCAATCTTCTTTTCAAGAGTTAATAAGTTATTACTTAAGCTTTTTATTTTTTCATCTGATCTTACAATATTTTCTTTTATATTAGAAATTTTTTCTGGATATAAATTAATTATATTTGTAACTTCATCATATTCTTTTTCAAGCTCACCTAAATTTAACTTTAATAAGGTTTCCTTTAATGAATTTATACTATTATTCTTATAGTCTATCTTATCTTTTACTATTAATAAGTCACCATAAATTGAATCCATATCTTCATTTAATTCATCTATAATTTCCTTAATTCTTTTTATATCAGATTTTTTATGTCTTAAATTTGTTACTTTTTCTGATAAATCTCCTATAACCTTGCTATATTCTGTAATATTTTTAATAGCATTATCATAGCTTTCCTTATTTTTAGGAATTTTTATATATTCAGTAGCTTTAAATACCTTAATTTTTAATTGCTCTAACTCATTTTTTACTTTTAATAATTTTTCCTCTAATGAATTTAAAGTTTTTTCTAAAACCTCTAATTGATTTTTTGTTTCATTTATAATTTTAATTCCAACTTCAATATCATTTGTTTTAGGGAAATTATCTATTTCTTCTTGAAGTTTATTTAACTTTTCCTCTGTAAATAGTATTGATTTTTCTGTATTATTTAACTCATTTTCTATAGATTCTTTTTTAATATTTAGCTGAGCAATTTTTAATTTTCTAAAATTCTCTCTTGATTCCAAACCTATATATTTTAAATCATAGTTTTTATAAGAACCACCATTTATTATTCCTATTCCAAAACTTAAATCCTCTTTAATAAATGTATTATTTTTATTGTTATTATCTATTGATATACTTTTTAATATTTCTTCTACTTGACTTTTATATTTTTCAATAAAAGTATTGTTTTCTAATATTAAATCATCTTTAATATTAGATATTTCTTCTGATTTTTCAGCAAATATTATTTTATATTCATATCCTTTTAAACACTCTAATGCAATTTCTTTATACTCTAATGGAATAATAAGACTATTTAATATTCCCATATTAAATAAACTACCTTCAATATTAATTTTTCTTTCCTCTGATATTCCCTCATTAAAGTTTATACATTTATAAAAACTTTCAAATGGTATATTATTATTAGTTAAAATCTTTTTACAATTTGCTATATTTTCTGTGTCTTCTATTATTTCTTTAGAATTTTCTATTGCTAAAATTTCGTTATTTATATTATTAATATCTTCTTGTAATAATCTTTTTTTATTTTCTAGTGTAATTTTATTTTCAAGAATATTATTTCTAATAGGCTCATTAACTTCTTTAATTATATTTAATATGTTATCTTTAAAAGTATTATCCTCAATCTCCCTTGTTGAATAAGCTAACCTTAAAGCTTTATTTTCATCTACTAATAAATCTATTACTAATTGTTTTTCATCTATATTTAATTCTGTAACTTTTCCTAAATATTCATTAACAGCTTCTATATATTCACTTTTTAAATTTGTTAAATATTCAATTGATTCTTTCAGCTTATTTTCTACAGACTCAGCTTCTCCTTTTTGGATATCTCTTTGCTCTTCTACTGTATTAAATTCTTTTTTGCAATTATCAAACTGTAAAATTAAGCTATATGCATCTCTAACTAACTTATCATACTCATTGATACTACTTCTTATATCTTCAAAAATAAAATTATCATTCTTTAAAATATCCTTAAATCCAAAGTCCTCTTGAATATAACTTTCTTCTCTAAAGTATTCTTCATCATCTAATAACATCTTTATTTCGTTTATTATATGACTAACTTCTAAATCTAAAGTTTTTATTTCACTATCTCTTTTTATTTTATCATCATTTTTCTTATTATATTTTTCTTGATTTTTATCACGATTATT
>OLPD01001174.1_pt1 | contig 14350 bp, 16 predicted proteins | sample 1672111 | NCBI WGS metagenome assembly OLPD01 (sample SAMEA3136646, study PRJEB25190) | human gut metagenome
CGCGTAGGCCGACTGGAGGGACACGGAATACTCCGGGGAGTTGCCGCCAAAGAGGACGGCAAGGGTGGGCTTCTTTTTCATAACTGCCTCCTGTGTTGCGCAAAGAACGAAAAAGGTTCGGATTTCCCCGAAAAAGCAGGGAAATCTCTGATGATCTGCCTGTAATTATAGCAAAGAAAAATGATGGGGGATTTAAGAAGTCCTTGCGCTTTTCTTAAAAACAATTGCGGCTTTCTTAATAGGTCTTAAGAAAAAATGAAGGAATCCCCGGGGTGACCGGCAAAAAACCTGGAAAAATTGAACAAAATGTGAATATTCCTTGGGTTTATCTTGACAAAGGGAAAGCCGGGGGGTATATAATATCAAAAGTAATCACTGATTACCTAAAAGAGAATGAAACACCATCAATATATGGAGGAAACGTATCATGGTATTTGAAGCAATTGCAGAACTGGTAGCCGAGCGGGTGGAGAAGGACGTCTCCGAGATCACCATGGACAGCAAGTTCCAGGACCTGGGCATCGACTCCCTGGACACCGTGGAGCTGCTGATGAACCTGGAGGACAAGCTGGGCATCGAGGTGGAGCTGGACCAGAAGGTGGAGACCGTGGGTGACCTGGTGGCCTTCATCGAGAGCAAGCAGGCATGATCCACACACCCTTATGTGACCTGCTGGGGATCCAGTACCCCGTCTTTCAGGGGGGCATGGCCTGGATTGCCGACGGCAAGCTGGCCGCGGCGGTGTCCGAAGGGGGCGGCCTGGGGATCCTGGCCGCCGGCAACGCCCCCGGGGACTATGTCCGGGAGCAGATCCGCAGCGCCCCTTCGGGGTGAATATCATGCTCATGAGCCCCTTCGTGGAGGAGGTGGCCCAGGTGGTGGCCGAGGAGAAGGTAGCCGTGGTCACCACCGGCGCCGGCAACCCCACCAAGTTCATGGCCCAGTGGAAGGAAGCGGGGATCAAGGTGATCCCCGTGGTGGCCTCCGTGGCCATGGCCAAGCTCATGACCCGGCTGGGGGCCTCCGCCCTCATCGCCGAGGGCGGGGAGAGCGGCGGCCACGTGGGGGAACTGACCACCATGGTCCTGGTGCCCCAGGTGTGTGACGCCACCGACCTGCCCGTCATCGCCGCCGGCGGCATTGCCGACGGCCGGGGGGTGGCAGCGGCCTTCATGCTGGGGGCCTGCGGGGTGCAGATGGGCACCCGCTTCCTCAGCGCGGAGGAGTGCTCCATTCACCCCGCCTATAAGGAGAAAATTCTCAAGGCCAACGACCTGTGCACCATGGTCACCGGCAAGCGCCTGGGCCACCCGGTGCGCAGCCTGCGCACCCCCTTCGCCCGGAACTACGCCAAGGCCGAGTACGGCGGCCTGGACGACGAGGCCCTGGAGGCCCTGGGCACCGGCGCCCTGCGCAAGGCCGTGGTGGAGGGCGACCTGGAGGAGGGATGCTTCCTCTCCGGCCAGGTGGCCGCCATGGTGAAGCAGGTCCAGCCCGCCGCCGACATCGTGCGGGAGGTCATGGAAGGGGCCGAGCCTGTGCTGAAAGGAGCCACGAAATGGGTAAAATAGCATTCGTTTTCGCCGGCCAGGGGGCCCAGTACCCCGGCATGGGCCAGGAGCTGGCCCAGTGCTCCCCGGCAGCGGCCCAGGTGTTCCAGCAGCTGGACGCCCTGCGCCCCGGCACCTCCCAGCAGTGCTTTTCCGGCACCGAGGCCGAACTGAAGGAGACCCGCAACACCCAGCCCTGCATGTTCGCCGTGGAGCTGGCCGCCGCCGCAGCCCTGGAGGAAAAGGGCCTGCGGGCCGACCTGGCCGCCGGCTTCTCCCTGGGGGAGATTGGCGCTTTGGCCTACACCGGCGCGGTGGACCTGGAGACGGGCTTTCACCTGGTCTGCCGCCGGGGAGAGCTGATGCAGCAGGCCGCCGAGGCCCAGCCCACCGCCATGGCGGCGGTGGTGAAGCTGCCCAACGAGACCGTGGAGGCCCTGTGCGCCCAGTTCCCCGAGACCTATCCCGTGAACTACAACTGCCCCGGCCAGGTCTCCGTGGCCTGCGCCAAGGAGCAGCTGGCCCCCTTCTCCGCTGCGGTGAAGGCCGCCGGCGGCCGGGCCCTGCCCCTGAAGGTGGCAGGGGGCTTCCACTCCCCCTTCATGGCCTCTGCGGCCCAGGGCTTTGCCCAGGTGCTGGCGGACTGCCAGGTGGGCCAGCCGAAGCTTCCCCTGTACTCCAACAAGACCGGGGCGGTCTATGACGGCGACCCCAAGGAGCTGCTGGCCCAGCAGATCGTCTCCCCCGTGCGGTGGGAGACCATCGTGCGCAACATGATCGCCGCCGGGGCGGATACGTTCATCGAACTGGGCCCCGGCAAGACCCTCTGCGGCCTGATCGCCAAGACCGACCAGACCGTCAAGACCTACGCCCTGTCCACCCAGGCGGACCTGGAGCAGATCGTGAAGGAGGTCCTCGGAGGATGCTGAAGGGAAAAACTGCCCTCATCACCGGCGGCGCCCGGGGCATCGGGGCCGCCATCACCGCCGCCCTGGCCGCCCAAGGGGCCAACGTGGCGGTGATCTACGCCGGCAGCCAGGAGAAGGCGGAGGCCCTCTGCGCCCAGTGCGCCCAGGACCACGGGGTCCATGCCCAGGCCTACCAGTGCGACGTGGCGGACTTTGCCGCCGCCAAGGCCGTGGTGGCCCAGGTGAAGAAGGACTTCGGCACCGTGGACATCCTGGTCAACAACGCCGGCATCACCCAAGACGGCCTGCTGGCCATGATGAAGGAGGAGAGCTTCGACCGGGTCCTGGACGTGGACCTGAAGGGGGCCTTCAACTTCATCCGCCACTGCACCCCCCTCTTCCTCCGGCAGAAGGGCGGGGCCATTGTAAACATCACGTCCGTGTCCGGCATGATCGGCAACCCCGGCCAGGCCAACTACGCCGCCGCCAAGGCAGGCCTCATCGGCCTGACCAAGGCCGTGGCCAAGGAGCTGGCCCCCAAGGGGATCACCTGCAACGCCGTGGCACCGGGCTTTATTGCCACCGACATGACCCGGGACCTGGCCGGGCAGGACAATGCCCTGCTGGCCGCCATTCCCCTGGGACGGATGGGCCAGCCCCAAGAGGTGGCCCAGGCTGTGGCTTTCCTGGCCACCGCCCCCTACATCACCGGCGAGGTGCTGCGGGTGGACGGCGGCATCGCCATGTGAAAAAGGAGAACACCCATGGAACAGACATTGCGCAGAGTGGTGGTGACGGGCCTGGGGGCCATCACCCCCGTGGGCAACACCGTGGAGGAGATGTGGGCCAACCTCAAGGCCGGCGTCCACGGCATCGCCCCCATCACCCTCTTTGACACCACAGATTACAAGACCAAGATCGGCGCAGAGGTGAAGAACTTCGATCCCCGTGCCTATATGGATAAGACCGACGTCCTCCGCAGCGACGCCTATGCCCAGTACGGCGTGGCCGCCGCCTGCCAGGCGGTGGAGGAGAGCGGGGTCATCGGCACCCTGCCCCCGGAGCGGGTGGCGGTGTACTTTGGCTCCGGCATCGGCGGCATCCGCACCTTCCACGAGGAGCACAACAAGCTCCTGGCCCGGGGACCCAAGCGGATCTCCCCCTACTTCATCCCCATGCTCATCGGCAACATGGCCGCCGGCATGATCGCCATCCGCTTCAACTGCCGGGGGGCTGCCCTGCCGGTGGTCACCGCCTGCGCCACTGGCACCAACGCCATCGGCGAGGCCATGCGGGCCATCCGCCACGGCTATGCCGACGCGGTGATCACCGGCGGCTCCGAGGCCGCCATCTCCGAGTGCGGCGTGGCGGGCTTTGTGAACATGCAGGCCCTGTCCACCTCCGAGGACCCGGATGCCGCCTGCCTGCCCTTTGACAAGCGCCGGGGCGGTTTCGTCATCGGCGAGGGCGGCGCGGCCCTGGTGCTGGAGGAGTACGAGCACGCCGTGGCCCGCGGGGCCAAGATCTACGGCGAAGTGGTGGGCTACGGCGCCACCTGCGACGCCTTCCACATCACCGCCCCCCGGCCGGACGGCACCTGCGGCGCCCGGGCCATTCAGCTGGCCCTGGAAGAGGCCGGCTGGCAGCCGGAGGAGACTGTGTACATCAACGCCCACGGCACCGGCACCCCCATGAACGACTCCCTGGAGACCCAGGTGGTCAAGCTGGCCCTGGGGGAGGAGGCCGCCCGCCGTGCCTACATCAGCTCCACCAAGTCCATGACCGGCCACTGCCTGGGGGCCGCCGGCGCCATTGAGGCGGTGGCCTGCCTGAAGGCCCTGGAGGAGGGCATCCTGCCCCCCACCATCCACCTGGAGGAGCCCGACCCCGCCTGTGACCTGAACTATGTGCCCAACCAGGCCCTGGCGGTGCAGGCCGACCTGGTGCTGTCCAACTCCCTGGGCTTTGGCGGGCACGATGCCTGCATTGCCTTCCGGAAGGTGAAATGATGAACGACGCGGAAATCAGAAGATACGCCGGCCTCATGGCGGAACTGGGCCTCACCGGCCTGGAGGTGACGGAGAAGGACCAGGTCATCCGCCTGGAACGGTCTCCCGCCCCGGCGGCGGCCCGGGAGACTGTGGCCGTCCCCGCCGCCCCGGCGGCCGCTGCCCCCCAGGGGGCCGCGCCGGCGGACACGGTGGAGGTGGCCTCCCCCATGGTGGGGGTGTTCTACGCCGCCCCCGCCGAGGACGCCGAGCCCTTCGTCAAGGTGGGCGACAAGGTGAAGCGGGGTCAGACCCTGTGCATCGTGGAGGCCATGAAGCTGATGAACGAGATCATGGCGGAAGTGGATGGGGAGATCGTGGAGATCTGCGTGGCCAACGGCCAGGTGGTGGACTACGGCAGCCCCCTCTTCCGCATTCGGGAACGGTAAGGAGGTGCGCCCATGAATCGCGATGAAATCCAAACCATCCTGCCCCACCGGGACGGCATGCTCCTGCTGGACCAGCTGGACAAAGAGGGGGATGTGGCCCACGGGCAGTACCAGGTGCGGGGGGACGAGTGGTTCCTCCAGGGCCACTTCCCCGGCACCCCTGTGGTGCCCGGGGTGATCCTCTGCGAGATCCTGGCCCAGTCGGCGGGGATCCTGATGCAGGAGGCCCTCACCGAGGACACCATCCCCATGTACACCAGCATGAAGAATGTGCGGTTCCGGGCCCCGGTGCTGCCGGGGGACCGGTTTGAGACCAAGTGCCGCATCACCCGGGCCAAGCATCCCTTCTATTTCGCCGAGGGAGAGGGATACGTGGGGGACACCCTGTGCGTGAAGGCGGAGTTCTCCTTCGGCATTACGGAGCGAGCGGTATGTTTTCAAAGATCCTAATTGCCAACCGGGGGGAGATTGCCGTCCGGGTGATCCGGGCCTGTAAGGAGATGGGCATCGCCACCGTGGCCATCTATTCCCAGGCAGACCAGGACGCCCTCCACGTGGCCCTGGCCGACGAGAGCTACTGCGTGGGGGGCGCCAGCCCTGCCGACAGCTACCTCAACGAGGAGCGGGTGATTTCCGCCGCCCTGGTCTCCGGGGCCCAGGCCATCCACCCGGGGTATGGGTTTCTGTCGGAGAACGCCCACTTTGCCGCCCTGTGCCGGAAAAACGGCCTGGTGTTCATCGGCCCCACCCCCGAGAGCATGGAGCAGCTCAGCGACAAGGCCAAGCTCAAAGAGGTCATGGGGGAGAACGGCCTGGCGGTGATCCCCGGCACCCAAGTCCTGGCCAGCGCCCAGGAGGCCCTGGCGGCCGGGGCCAAGATCGGCTACCCCGTGATGCTCAAGGCCAGCGCCGGCGGGGGCGGCCGGGGCATCCGCCTGGTCACCGCCCCCAACGAGATGGCCCAGGCCTACGCCCTGGCCGTGGCGGAGGGGGAGGCCTCCTTCGGGGACGGGTCGGTGTACATGGAAAAGTACGTCCACCCCGCCCGGCACATTGAGGTCCAGGTGCTGGCCGACGAGGCCGGCAATGTGGTCTGCCTGGGGGAGCGGGACTGCTCCGTCCAGCGCCACCACCAGAAACTCATTGAGGAATCCCCCTCCCCGGCGGTGAGCCGGGCCCAGCGGAAAAAGCTCATGGCCCTCACCGCCAAGGCGGTGAAGGCCATTGGCTATGTGGGGGTGGGGACCCTGGAGTTCCTCCTGGACCAGGACGGCCGGTTCTGGTTCATGGAGATGAACCTCCGCCTTCAGGTGGAGCACGGGGTCACCGAGATGCTCACCAATGTGGATTTGGTGAAGTGGCAGATCCGCACGGCGGCAGGGGTGTCCCTGAACTTCCGCCAGCAGAACGTGGTGCTGGACGGGGCCTGCCTGGAGTGCCGGATCAACGCCACCCGGCCGGGCACCGTCACGGTGCTCCACGTGCCCGGCGGCCCCTTTGTCCGGTTTGACACCTACCTGGTGGCGGGCCTCACTGTCTCCCCCTACTACGACTCCCTGCTGGGCAAGCTCATCGTCCGCGCGGGCACCCGGGAGGAAGCGGTGCGCAAGATGAAAGCCGCCCTGTGCGAGCTGGTCATCGAAGGGGTGGAGACCAACATCGCCGAGCAGCTGGAACTGGTAAGCGATCCCCGGTTCATGTCCGGGGGCTATGATTTGACCTTTATGGAAGGCAGGTGACACCGTTGCCCTTTCTGAACTTTCTCTATAAACCCAAAAACGAGCTGGAGCAGGGGGGCCGCACCGCGGCCCTGGTCCAGGAGGACGCCAGCGAGCCGGAAAAGACCTGCCCCAACTGCCATAAGTCCATTCCCGTCAGCCGGCTGTGGTCCAACTGGAACACCTGCCAGTGCGGGTACCACTTCCGCATGGGGGGCCGGCAGCGGCTGCAGTTTTTGACGGACAAGGACTCCTTCCAGGAACTCTTTGCCCAGGTGGAGGGGAAGGACCCCTTGGACTTCCCCGGCTACCAGGAAAAGCTGGAGACCGTGCGCAAGGTCAGCAGCGAGCGGGAGGCCGTCCTCTGCGGCACCGCCCGCATCGGCGGGCAGCCCTGCTGCCTGTTCATCATGGAGCCCCGCTTCATGATGGGCAGCATGGGCACCGCCGTGGGGGAGAAGATCACCCGCCTCTTTGAATACGCCACGGAACATGGGATGTCCGTGGTGGGCTACACCGTCTCCGGCGGGGCCCGGATGCAGGAGGGGCTCCTCTCCCTGATGCAGATGGCCAAGACCAGCGGGGCGGTGCTCCGCCACAGCCAGGCGGGGCTCTTCTACTGCACCGTCCTCACCGACCCCACCACCGGCGGGGTCACCGCCAGCTTTGCCATGGAAGGGGACATCATCCTGGCCGAGCCCGGGGCCACTGTGGGCTTTGCCGGGGCCCGGGTGGTGGAGCAGACCACCCGCAAGGCCCTGCCCAAGGGGTTCCAGACGGCGGAGTTCCTGCTGAAGCACGGGTTCGTGGACGCCATTGTCCCCCGGCGGGACCAGCAGCAGGTGATTGCCGCTCTGCTGCAGCTCCATGGGAGAGGAGGCAGCCGATGAGTACCAAAGCCTATGACACCGTCAAACTGGCCCGGGCCAACAAGCGCCCCACGGGCCTGGACTACATCCACAACCTCTGTGGGGACTTCTTTGAGCTCCACGGGGACCGGTGCTACGCCGACGACGGCGCCATCGTCGGGGGCATCGGCCATTTCCGGGGCATTCCTGTGACCATGATCGCCATCGAGAAGGGCCACAGCGCCAAGGAGCGGACGGCCCGGTCCTTCGGCGCCCCCCACCCGGAGGGGTATCGGAAGGCCCTGCGCCTCATGCGCCAGGCGGAGAAGTTCCACCGCCCGGTGCTCTGCTTCGTGGACACCTCCGGGGCTTACTGCGGCATCGGCGCTGAGGAGCGGGGCCAGGGCCAGGCCATTGCGGCCAACCTCATGGGCATGATGGCCCTGAACACCCCCATCATCACCACCCTCATTGGGGAGGGGGGCAGCGGCGGGGCCCTGGCCCTGTCGGTGGCCGACCGGGTGTGGATGCTGGAGAACGCGGTGTACTCCGTGATCTCCCCCGAGGGCTGCGCCAGCATTTTGTGGAAGGACGCAGGCAAGGCCGACGAGGCGGCCCAGCGGCTGAAGCTCACCGCCTGGGATGCCCTGGACCTGGGGATCATCGAGCGGGTGATCTCGGAAAAGGAGCTGGGGCAGAGCGGCTTCTACACCCGCCTGGCCGACCGGATCGAGAAGGAACTGCAGGTGCTGATGCACCAGGAGGATTTGCTGGAGCGGCGCTACGCCCGGTTCCGGGCCCTGGGGAACCCCTCCGCCCCGCCCCAGCCCGACCACATCCACCACACCGCCCGGTGACGGATTGGGCCGGAATCTGCCCCCGGCGGGCAAAGGGGACTGGCGCTTTGGCTGGTTTTGTGATATATTATAGATGATATCCAATATTACGGCGATGGGGCCGCCCAAAGGCCCCAAACCACAGCGGGAAGCAGCGCACCCCTGGCAAGGCCCCATATACCCTCCCGCTGCCAACCATGAGGCAGGAGGCGGAACCATGGCAACACAGACCAAACGGCCCAGAGGCCGAGAAACGCGGCAAGCCCTGATCCAAGCAGGGGTGGAGGAGATCAACCGCCACGGGGTGACAGAGTTTTCCGTGCGGCGGATCGCCCAAATCTGCGGGGTGTCCTGCGGGGCCCCCTATAAACACTTCGGGGACCGGCGGGAGTTCATTGCCGCGGTCATTGAATACGTCAACGACCAGTGGCGGTCCGAGCAGACCAAAATCCTGACGGCCTACGAAGGCGATCTCCAGAAGCAGCTGGTAGAGGTGAGCACGGGATACGTCAAGTTCTTGGTGGAGCACCCCCACCTGCGGGCCATCCTGACCTTGAAGGACGAGGAGTTTGACAACGTCTACCACAAACTCCGGGGGGAGCTCAGCAGCCCCACCCAGCAGCTCATCGTCCACTACTGCCGGGAGCGGCAGATCCCGCCGGAGGTGCGCCGGCGGAAGGTCTACGTGGTCCGCGCCCTGATCCTGGGGGCGGCCATCCAGTTTGAAAACGGAGAGCTGACCTACGGGGAGGAGGCCCTCCAAATGGTCCACGACTGCATCCAGCAGGCGTTGGAGCTGGCATAACCCAGGGGGAGGAGCGCCCTCCCCACAGGGCCCGTGGCGGCCCGTTCCAAGAAAAAACAGCCCGCTGGAAGAGAGGTTCCAGCGGGCTGTTTTTAGGTTGGGTAGGGCAGTTTTACCCAATTGGACGGGCCTTTTCCCGAAAAATTCGTTGACAGGGAGGGGGAGAGGTCAGTATAATAGAACACAGAAATTGCGGTGCTCCACGGTTCGTGGAGCCAAACAAAACCGCACCCAGCACCCAATGGGATATGGTTCGGATGAGGAAACCGGGAGATGCCGCGCCAGCGGAGCCGAAGGGGCTGCGAAAACTCTCAGGCAAAAGGACCGGTTTCGGACGAGACTCCGGAGAGCGGGAGACGCACCGAAGAGGCAATCCGCCCCGGCGGAGAATCTTTCAGGTCGGATTACGGAGGCGCTGTATTTGGCATGGGCCAAATGCGGCGGCTCTGCTTTTTTATACCCTGAAAACGAGACGAGAAACGGGAAAGGAGTATGCACAATGGAACGGAAAACCCCACTTTACGACGTCCATGTGGAAGAGGGCGGCAAGATCGTCCCCTTCGCTGGCTACTTGCTGCCGGTGCAGTACGGCACCGGCGTCATCCAGGAGCACATGGCGGTGCGCCAGCAGGCGGGCCTCTTTGATGTCTCCCACATGGGAGAGATCCTCTTCACCGGCCCCACGGCCCTGGATACCATCAACCACCTGCTCACCAACGACTACAACGGCATGGCGGTGAACAAGGTCCGCTACGGCGCCATGTGCAACGCCGAAGGCGGCACCATCGACGACTTGGTGGTCTACAAGTTCGGGGAGGAGCGTTACCTGGCGGTGGTCAACGCCGCCAACCGGGAGAAGGACTATGCCCACATGGCGGCCAACGTCCTCCCCGGCACCCAGTGCCAGGACATCTCTGACACCGTGGCCCAGCTGGCCCTCCAGGGGCCCAAGGCCCCGGCTATCCTGAAGAAGCTGCTGCCGGAGGATCAGATCCCCAAGGGCTACTACACCGCCCTGCCCAAGGTCAACCTGGCGGGGATAGAGTGCATGATCTCCCGCACCGGGTACACCGGGGAGCTGGGCTATGAGATCTACACCGCCAACGAGAATGCCCCCAAGCTGTGGAAGGTCCTCCGGGAAGCCGGGGAGGAGTTCGGCCTCATCCCCTGCGGCCTGGGCGCCCGGGACACCCTCCGGCTGGAGGCCGCCATGCCCCTCTACGGCCACGAGATGGACGACCGTCACCCCCCTGGAGGCCGGCCTGGACTTTGCGGTGAAGCTGAATAAACCCGAGTTCATCGGGAAGGATGCTCTGGTGGCCGCCGGTACCCCCCAGCGGGTGCGGGTGGGCCTGGCCGTCACCGGCCGGGGCATTGTCCGGGAGCACCAGGACCTCTTCCTGAACGGGGAGAAGATCGGCCATACCACCTCCGGCACCCACTGCCCCTTCCTGGGCAAGGCCCTGGCCATGGGCCTCATCGACGCCAAGTACGCCGCCGTGGGCACCGCCCTGGAGGCTGACGTCCGGGGCCGCCGGGTGGCGGTGGAGATCGTCCCCCTGCCCTTCTACAAGCGGGGCTGAGCGCGCCGGCCCTGTTTGATCCCCTTTGTGATCCAAAGGGATTCCCATGTCATCCAAATAATATTTTAATGTATGGAGGAGAAAACCATGTCTAACATTCCCGCCAACCTGAAGTACAGCAAGTCCCACGAGTGGGTCCTGGAGGAAGACGGCGTCTTCACCATCGGTCTGACCGACTATGCCCAGGACGCTCTGGGGGACATCGTGTTCATCAACCTCCCCGAGGAGGGGGACAGCGTCACCGCCGGGGAGGCCTTCTCCGACGTGGAGTCCGTGAAGGCCGTCTCTGACGTGTTCTCCCCGGTGACCGGCACCGTCACCGCCGTGAACGAGGCCCTGCTGGACGACCCCGCCCAGGTGAACGAGGCCCCCTACGAGGCCTGGCTCATCAAGGTCTCCGAAGTCAGCGACACCGAGGAGCTCCTGGACGCCGATGGCTACGCGGCTGTGGTGGCCGCAGAGGAGGGCTAAGATGGGCAGCTACATTCCCTCCACCGGGGAAGAGCGGCAAGCCATGCTCCAGGCCATCGGCCTGACCTCCACCGACCAGCTCTTTGACGTGGTGCCCGAGGCCGTCCGGGTGAAGAACCTGGACCTGCCCGAGGGCCTGAGCGAGTGGGAAGTCAGCGAGCGGATGGCCGCCCTGGCCGGGAAGAACCGGGTGTTCCGGTCGGTCTTCCGGGGGGCTGGGGCTTACCGCCACTATATCCCCGCCATTGTGAAAACCGTGACCTCCAAGGAGGAGTTCCTCACCGCCTACACCCCCTACCAGGCGGAGATCAGCCAGGGGGTGCTCCAGTCCATCTTTGAGTACCAGACCCAGCTGTGCGAGCTCACCGGCATGGACGTGTCCAACGCTTCGGTCTATGACGGGGCGGTGGCTGCCGCCGAGGCGGTGTTCATGTGCCAGGAGAGAAAGCGCACCGGGGTCATCGTCTCCGGCGCCGCCGACCCCCAGACCCTGGCGGTGATCCAGACCTATTGCGAGAGCCGGAACGTCCCCGTCACTGTGCTGCCGGTGGACGGCTGCGCCACCGACCCCGCCGCCCTCCAGGCGGTGCTGGCCGGGGACACGGCCGCCGTCTATGTCCAGAGCCCCAACTACTTCGGGGTGCTGGAGGATATGGACGCCATTGTGGCCGCCGCCCACGGGGCAGGGGCCAAGGTGATCATGGGGGTCAATCCCATCTCCCTGGGCCTGCTGAAAACCCCCGGGGAGTACGGGGTGGACATCGCCGTGGGAGAGGGCCAGCCCCTGGGCATGCCCCTGTCCTTCGGCGGCCCCTACCTGGGCTTTATGACCTGTAAGAAGGCCATGATGCGCAAGCTGCCCGGCCGGATCGTGGGCCAGACCACCGACGGGGAAGGCCGCCGGTGCTTCGTCCTCACCCTCCAAGCCCGGGAGCAGCACATCCGCCGGGAGAAGGCCTCCTCCAACATCTGCTCCAACGAGGCCCTGTGCGCCATGACCGCCTCGGTCTACCTGGCCGCCATGGGCCCCCGGGGGCTCAAGCAGGTGGCCTCCACCTGCGCGGCCCACGCCCACTACCTGGCCGGGGAGCTGGCCAAGCTGGGCTTCGCCCTGCGCAGCGGGGACAAACCCTTCTTCCATGAGTTCCTCACCGACTGCCCCGTGGACCCCGCCAAGCTGTGCCAGGCCCTGGAGGACCAGGGCATCCTGGGCGGCCTGCCGGTGGACGGCGGCATCCTCTGGTGCTGCACGGAGCTCAACCGCAAGGAAGAGATGGACCGGCTGCTTGCCGTCATTGGGGAGGTGTGCAAAGGATGAAACTGCTGTTTGAACGGAGCCGGCCCGGCCGGGGCAGTGTCCTGCTGCCCCCCTGCGACGTGCCGGAAGTGACCTATGACCAGGCCCTGCTGCGGGGCCAGGCCCCCCGCCTGCCGGAGATCGCCGAGGTGGACCTGGGCCGGCACTACACCGAGCTGGCCAAGCAGACCCACGGGGTGAACGATGGGTTCTATCCCCTGGGCTCCTGCACCATGAAGTACAACCCCCGGATCAACGAGGAGGCCGCGGCCCAGCCTGGCTTCACCCAGCTCCACCCCCTCCAGCCGGTGGAGACCGTCCAAGGGGCCCTGGAAGTGCTGTACACCGCCGAGCAGATCCTGTGCGAGATCACCGGGATGGACGGCATGTCCTTCCAGCCCGCCGCCGGCGCCCATGGCGAGTACACCGGCCTGCTCCTCATCCGCAAATACCACCAGTCCCGGGGGGACAGTGCCCGGACCAAGATCCTGGTCCCCGACGCGGCCCACGGCACCAACCCGGCTTCCGCCACCATGGCGGGCTTTGACGTGGTCTCCATCCCCTCCAACCCCCAGGGCGGGGTGGATCTGGACGCCCTGCGCCAGGCCGTGGGGCCGGACACCGCCGGCCTCATGCTCACCAACCCCAACACCGTGGGCCTCTTTGACGCCAATATCCTGGAGATCACCCAGATCGTCCACGACGCCGGCGGCCTGTGCTACTACGACGGGGCCAACCTCAACGCCGTCATGGGCCAGGTCCGGCCCGGCGACATGGGCTTTGACTGCGTCCACCTGAACCTGCACAAGACCTTCGCAATGCCTCACGGCGGCGGCGGCCCGGGCGTAGGTCCGATCTGCGTGGCGGAGCACCTCCGCAAGTTCCTCCCCTCGCATTCGATCGTCCCCACCGGCGGCGACGAAGGCATCACGGCCGTGGCATCGGCACCCTGGGGTTCGGCCATGCTCTTCCCGATCACCTACGGTTACATCAAGATGCTGGGCGGCGAAGGTCTGAAAGCGGCTACCGAGATGGCGATCGTGAACGCCAACTACATGTCGTCGGCCCTCAAGTCGGAGTACCGCACCTACTATTCGGGTGAAACGGGCCGCGTGGGTCACGAGATGATTCTCGACCTGACCCACTTCAAGAAAGACTACAACATCGACTGCGGCGACATCGCCCACCGTCTGATGGACTACGGCTTCCACGCCCCGACGCTATCCTTCCCGGTACACGAAACCCTGATGGTCGAGCCTACGGAATCGGAGCCGAAAGCCGAAATGGACCGCTTCATCGCCACGCTCATCCAAATCAAGCGCGAATGCGAGGAGGCCGCCGCTTCGGGCGAAGCGGACAACGTGGTGGTGAACGCTCCCCACACGGCTGCCGAAATCTGCGGCGAATGGTCGCATCCCTACACGCGCGAAAAGGCAGCGTTCCCGCTCGAATTCATCCGCGAGTCGAAATTCTTCCCCTACGTGTCGAAGATCGACAACGGCTACGGCGACAGAAACCTCTGCTGCCGCAACTGCGAGTAACGGCAATATCCGGCATGAAAAAACGGCGGCGACATCGACAGCGCCGCCGTTTTCATCTGTTATGGCACAATTATTTCCTGCTATTATTTGGCAACTTGCCCCGAAGTGCGTACCTTTGATGGCTTAAGAAGCCATTTTTCTAAAAATGGTGGCGGAAAATCGCTTTTGAGCCGTGAATGCCGGGCAACGTCCCTGAAAAACGACGATAAAAACAACTAAACTTTATAACAATCGTATGAAAGTAGAACAAAACAAAATGGTCGGCGTAGACTACAAGCTCCCCGTCGACGGACAGATCGCGGATCAGTCGCGTCCGGGCCAGCCGCTCGAATACATCTTCGGAACGGGCATGCTGC
>OLPD01001194.1_pt1 | contig 14047 bp, 16 predicted proteins | sample 1672111 | NCBI WGS metagenome assembly OLPD01 (sample SAMEA3136646, study PRJEB25190) | human gut metagenome
GCCGTTGGGACTGCCGGCCTTGGCGGTCAGCTCGAGGCTGCCCGACAGATCGATGTCGCTGCTGTAGATGCCGTTACCGACGTCGCTCCCGCTGCCGTTACCGCCGTTGCCGCCAGCGACGTTGACCGTACCGCCGGAGATGGCGACATCGAAGCTGCGGATGCCGTTGCCGCCGGAGAAGTTGCCGCTTCCGCCATCGGCCGTGACGGTACCGCCGGAGATGGTGGTACTGGTGCTGGAGATGCCGTCGCCGCCGGAGCCATCACTGCCCGTGCTATTGCCTCCGGTGGCAGTGACCGTACCGCCGGAGGAGATGGTGACGCCGCCGAAGCTGGAGATGCCGCGGCCGCCGGAGCCGTCTTCGCCGCTGCCGCCTTTGGCCGTGACGGTGCCGCCGGAGGAGATGGTGACGCCGCGGTTATTGGTGATGCCGTCGCCGCCGTCGCTGCTGTTTGTGCCGTCGCCGCCAGCGGCGTTGACCGTACCGCCGGAAATGGTGAGGCTGCCGAGGCTGGTGATGCCGCTACCGCCGGAGCCGTTTTTGCCGTCGCCGCCATTGGCGTTGACCGTACCGCCGGAGATGGTGAGGTCTTTGCTGAAGATGCCGCGGCCGCCGGAGCCGTCTGTGCCGCTGCCACCTTGGGCCGTCAGGCTGTCAGTTTCGCCGCCGGAGATGGTGAGGCTGCCGCTGCTGGAGATGCCGCTGAGGCCATAGCTGCCGTTGTCGCTGATACCACCGGTGAGATGGTTGTCGCCATCCAGCTTAATCGTGGTATTGCCGCTGCCGGTCACACTCACGGCGGCTTCGTTCCGGCTGCTGGCGTCGATGTTCACATCCTTGAGTGTGACCTCGACCGTATCGTTCTTATTTTCGGCCTCGATGGTCACGGTGTTCTTATCCGACGTGCCGGTGATGATGGTGTCGCCCTCATCTTTTACGAAGTCGCTATCGCCCTGCTTGACTTTGTTCGGCCCCTCGGCCTCGCCCGCTTTCACGGTGATGTCACCATTCTCGATGTACCATGTCTTTGCAAAAGCCGGGGCGGTAAAGGTGGTGAGCATTGCGGCGGTCAGGATAAACGCCGCTGCCCGCTGAGAGGCTGGACGGGGCGAATCAATACCCCCCCCGTATGGAGGGGGCGACCCAGAACACGCATCGCAAGCTTACGATAAGACAACATACAAAAACCTCCTTTGAATGGTGAAAAGAAATGGTGAAACCATAGAATATCAGGTTGCTTTAAATATACCGCATCTGTGGAGAAAAATCAATAAAACCTGCGCGAATCGCCCTGTTTCCTGCGTGAATGACAAAAAACCCATGAAAAACGCCGGGTTTTGCTTTTCTGCACAAGGCATGGTATACTGGAAAAGAAAAATCCGCCGACCCGGCGGGAAAAAGGAGAAACGGAAACATGAAAACGAAATTTGGCATCGTGGGCTGCGGCTTCCTCGGCAATATCGTGGCCGATGCGTGGAAGAAGGGCCTGCTGGAAGACTACGAGCTGGTGGGCGTCACCAGCCGCACCTTCGCTTCGGCAGAGAAGACGGCGGCAAGCGTGGGGTGTGCGGCCTGCGCGGATGTGGATGCTCTGCTGGCGCTGGAGCCGGAGTACATCGTGGAAGCCGCTTCGGTGGAAGCGGTGCGGGCCATGGCCGTTCCGGTGCTGCGCCGGGGCGTGAACCTCGTGGTGCTGTCCATCGGTGCATTCGCCGACCTCGCGTTCTACGAAGAGGTCAAGCAGGCGGCCCGGGAGGGCGGCGCAAAGGTGCATCTGGCCAGCGGCGCCATCGGCGGCTTCGATGTGCTGCAGACCGTCACCCTCATGGCCGAGGCCCTGAAGCTGGACGAGAAGGCCGGCATCGAGACCCACACCGGTGCGAAGGGCTTCCGCAACACCCCCGTCTGGGCCGACCATCTGCTGACCGACACCGAGAAGACCACCGTTTTCACCGGCAGCGCCAAGGAAGCCATCGCAACCTTCCCGCGCCGGGTCAACGTCGCTGTGGCCACCTCGCTGGCTACCACCGGCCCCGACATCACCGGTGTGACCATGCACTCCGTACCCGGCTGGGTGGGCGACGACCACTGCATCACTGCCGAGATCGAGGGCGTGAAGGCCGTGGTGGACATCTGCTCGTCCACCAGCGCCATCGCCGGTTGGAGCGCCGTGGCGCTTCTGCGCAACCTCGCCTCGCCGGTCTGCTTCTATTAAAAAGGAGGGAGTCTCATGTTCAAGAAACTGGTAGCCATCGAGCCGGTCAGCCTCATCCCCACAGCAGAGGAAGCGCTGCATCAGTACGCCGAGCAGGTCGAGTTTTACCGCGACATTCCCGCCGACGACGAGGAGATCGTTCGCCGCATCGGAGACGCCGACGCGGTGCTGTTGAGCTATACCTCCCGCATGGGCAAAAACGTCATCGAGCGCTGCCCGAACCTGCGCTACATCGGGATGTGCTGCAGCCTCTACTCGGAGGAAAGCGCCAATGTGGACATCGCCTTTGCCCGGGAAAAGGGCATCAAGGTGCTGGGCATCCGGGACTACGGCGACCGCGGCGTGGTGGAGTATGTCCTCCACGAGCTGACCGGCCTGCTCCACGGCTTCGGGATGCCGATGCTCCACGACGAGCCCGTGGAGATTTACGGCCTCAAGGTGGGCATCGTGGGTCTGGGCGTCTCGGGCCGGATGATCGCCGATGCACTGGCCTTCCTCGGCGCGGACATCTCCTACTACAGCCGCAGCCATAAGCCCGACGCCGAGGCCGCAGGCATGAAGTACAAGCCGTTGGACGCTCTGCTCCGGGAGAGCGAAGTGGTCTTCACCTGTCTGAACAAGAATGTCCTGCTCCTGGGTGAGCCGGAGTTTGAGGCGCTGGGGGAGGGAAAAGTCCTTTTCAATACCTCCATCGGCCCCGGCTTTGACTCCGCCGCGCTGGAAAAGTGGCTGGATAAGCCCGGCACCCACTTCTTCTGTGATACCTACGCCGCCGCAGGCCCCGTCAGCGAGGGCTTCTTCCGGCGGCCCAATGTCCACAGCCCGGGTGTCTCGGCAGGCCGCACCAGGCAGGCTTTCGTTCTGCTGAGCCAGAAGGTGCTGGCGAACATCAAGACGGCGCTGGGAGAATAAGCTGTAATTTCTCTGATGTGTTACACGCCGGGAACGACCACCGCAACCATTGCCCCAACTGCCTGTCCAGCCTTCATGTGGACGAAGAACCCGGCGACCGTGCCTCCGACTGCGGCGGCGTCATGGAGCCGGTGGCCGTCTGGGTGCGCAAAGGCGGCGAGTGGGCGATCATCCACCGCTGCAAACGCTGCGGAAAACTCAGTTCCAACCGGGTGGCGGCAGACGACAACCCCATGAAGCTCATGAGCATTGCCATGAAGCCCCTGTGTTCTCCGCCGTTCCCGCTGGATTATATTGAGGAAATGACCGCCTTGATGGGCGGCGATGGACGGATGCGGTAAGCCGCAGCCAAAAACGAAAAAGCCGCTGTGTCGGAGAAGGCATGAAAAAGAACAAAGATAGGGGAGAGCGCTTCGATGGACTATATCAGAGTTACCAAAGAAAACATCGACAGGGAACACATCTGTTGTGCCATGTCCGGCAAACAGAGCCTTGCCAAGAAAGAATGGCTCAAGCAGCGCTTTGAGGAGGGACTTGTTTTTTACCGCAGTGCAGAGCGCGGCAAATGCTTTATCGAGTACATCCCGGCAGAAAACGCATGGGTACCCATTGATGCGGCAGGCTGGCTTTATATCAACTGCCTGTGGGTCTCCGGTTCCTTGAAAGGTCACGGCTATTCCAGCGAGCTGCTGGAAGAATGCCTTCGGGATGCCAAGGCGCAGGGCAAAAACGGCGTTTGCATCCTGTGTGCCGAGGGGCGCAAACGGGATTATCTCGCCGACCCCAAGTTTTTGACCCATAAGGGCTTCAAGGTCTCAGACATCTCCGATTGCGGCATCAACCTCATGTATCTGTCCCTTGCAGAGAATGCCCGGCCGCCAAAATTCAAGGACTGTGCCAAGCATCCCAAGGTGGAGGAAAACGGCTTTGTCCTCTACTATACCGACCAGTGCCCCTACACCTATTATTGGGTGCCAAAGGTGCAGGAGGTCGCAAAGGAACATGGGATCCCGTTCAAAGCCGTTCACATCACCGAGAAAGAGACGGCCCAGAATGTGCCGGCACCTGTCACAACCTATGCGTTGTTCCGGGATGGGAAGTTTGTGACCCAGAGCATCCAGTCGGACAAGAAATTTTTGAAATTGGCGGCAGAATAATTGAATCAGGCCAGACGCTCAGACGCTCAGACGCAGTGCAGCCCATAGAATTGGGGTGCGCTGCGTTTTTTGGAGGATTTTATATGGAAGAAATTGTTGTATATGTTCACGGAAAGGGCGGTTCGGCACAAGAGGCCGAGCATTATAAAGCCCTATTCCCTAATTGTGAAGTAATTGGTTTCGACTACCACGCACAATCTCCATGGGAAGCCACGGAGGAATTTTCCGGATTTTTTACGGCAGTGCGGAAACGCTGCGGGAAGCTCACACTGGTGGCAAATAGCATTGGTGCGTTTTTATCTTTGTCCTCGTTGAATGATAAATTGGTGGATACCGCTTATTTTATTTCTCCAGTAGTCGATATGGAGCGACTGATTTGCAACATGATGCAATGGGCTGACGTCTCCGAAGCAGAACTTGCAGAGAAACTGGAAATTTCCACAACATTTGGAGAAACGCTGTCGTGGAAATATCTCTGCTATGTCCGAGAGCATCCGATTTCATGGAAAATCCCTACCCGCATTTTGTATGGGGAAAAGGATGCTCTGACCTCCATGGAAACCATAAAGGCCTTTGCGGAAAAGAACAACGCAGAGCTGACCGTTATGCCGGGCGGAGAGCACTGGTTTCATACAAAAGAGCAGATGCAATTTTTAGATAACTGGATAAAGAATAGGAGACCCTGCAAAGAAACAGAAAATAAGGACGGCCTCGCTTCTCCTGCTTATAGTTCTGGGAACCGGGCTGGTAGCTTGCCCTGCCTGCAGCAGGGCAGTGCTGTTCGGATCCCTCTGGGTCCCAAAGCCGGCGTGTGACTTATATGTACGCAAAAGAAAAGCAGCAGCGTTAAAATTACGCTGCTGCTAAAAGTGGACCTAGAGGGATTCGAACCCTTGACCTCTCGGATGCGAACCGAACGCTCTCCCAACAGTCTCGCTTTTGTGCACACCTTATGCACTGTGAGAAAAGAAAAATCAACGTATATTCGTCCATATAAAACGACCTGCCATCCCAACGGCCTTTCTTGGTCGCAAGTATGGCATCCAAGTCGCTGATTTTCAGGATGAAGCGATTTGGGGCGTAATATGGTTGGCGGACAAGTGAGCTACAGGCCATTGAGATGTAACTCACATGGGGTTCAGATGTATCACATCCCGATTCAAAATAAAATACGATATAACGTAAAAGCGCAACTTCCACTCTTGATGAATGGAAGATGCGCTTTTTACATTTGACAACAAGTTATAGATTGACAATAGGACACATACACGATAAACTTTATATAGTATTATGTAAATCAGAAGGAGGCCAAACCATGAGCGCCAAGCACACTACTCCTGCCCAGCACAAAAGCAACCTCCGCAATGTGTACGGCACCTTTGCCATTGAGGGCATGACCATCAGCAAAGATACACGAAGCAACCTTGACCGCATTGGCAGCGGTCAGGCCAGCTATCAGCAGGTCGTGAATGAACTGCGCGCAAAGTACGCGAAGAAGGGCTGAACAGACTCCCCATAGATAAATAGGTGGAAAAATGTAGGAGATTAAATATGCCAAGTGCATTTGATTGGAACTGTGAGCTTTCATGGATAAAAGAATATCGATTTCCGCTAGACCAAGGTATGCAAACAGTTTATGAGTGCTTGAAGAATTGGATGGATGATTACAATAGGAATATCATGATAACTACCTTCATGACCTCTGAAGAAAAAGAACGAATTAAAATTTTTTCTGATAGACTGATGCAAGCGTATGAGCTTTATGTAGATAACCGCTACATCGAAGCTTTTAATATTTTCAATCAGGCCATGGATAGTGCGAAGAATCATCTGCCGACCGCTCCAGTTGGGCAGTCAAGTGCTTATGTGGCTGATGCTATTCCATACTATCGGATTATAGCGGGAAATAATAAATATAACCGACTTCAATTCCTGCACATTCCATGCAATTTAAGATACTTGGCATCTGCAAATCGATTTAGTGTTCCCGGAATGCCATGTAGCTATATGGCAAGTGCTAAACGAGTAGCATGGTATGAGTGTGAAATGCCTGATTCATTTCAATGGGCGAAATTCGAGGCCGTCAAGCATGACAAAAAATTGATTCAATTAGATCTCAATCCTTTAACATCGACACGTAGTCTTATTTCTGAACTTCCAAAAGATCGTTGGACGGAAGATGAACGCAAGTCTTTTGCCAGAGGATATTGTTTTATCCTTCCACTGATTGCTTCTTGTTCAGTCATTGCAAAAGAAAAGGGGAAATCGTTTGTTGAAGCTTATATTATTCCCCAAATGCTTATGATTTGGATAAAAAACAGTACGGATTACATCGGTGTGCGGTATTATTCAAGTTCTGATAATGAGTTGGTACGAAACGATTGTGGATATAATATTGCCATGCCCGCAAAACATCCTGACAAAAACGGATATTGTGTTGACCTTCAAGAAATTTTTGGAGTTAACGATACAAACAAAACTGATGAAATGGAATTCTTGGATTTCACGGAGAAATTTTACAACCACCATAAGGTACAAATAGACAGACTAGAAACTTTTTACAAAGAAATTCTCTACACACGGCAGCATACGCATTATCATAAACAAGGAACCTTGTATGAACGCTACTGCTCGGTTTGCAAAGTATTAATTGCACTAATAAAAGCATTTCGGCCAGAAAAAGGTTCCAGCAGATATGCTTTAGTAATGTCACTTTCTGAAGCTTGGTATCTTTGTATGGATATTCAAGAATTAACAAGAGCAAAATTTGAGAAAATCAAAGAAGAAAATACTCCAGGCGCAGATTCTCTCCCCGATGATATAATTATCGAAATTGAGAATGATATTGATTCCTTTGAAAACACTGTTATAGACTTGGCCCATGACTTTAATTTGTTTGTAACAGTTGGTATAACGTGACGTGTTACATATGAACTAGATGCAGTATATCAAGAAAGGCTGATTATGTTCTCGAAGTATGATGTCTACACCACGGTGCAGTCCATGTATTGCTACCCCGATACGGATGTTTTGATCAACAAGCTGGACATCCGTGATAAAGCCGAACTCAAACAGGCCGAAGAAGAATTTACGGCAGTAAAACAGATGGCTCTGTTGCAGGAGCCAATCAAGGGACGTTTTACCAAAACTCACCTGTTTCGGATTCACCGTTTCCTTTTTGAAGATGTGTACCCCTTTGCAGGACATATCCGCAAGGAACAAATCAGCAAGGGTGACACGATGTTCTACCCGCCAGACCTGATTGACCGAGAATTGGAGCGTGTGTTCAAAAACATTCACTCCAAGAAGCTGCTTGCCGAACAAGATGAAGAAAAGCAGATTCAGAATTTGTCGCAGACGATGGCAGAGCTGAACATCATCCATCCCTTCCGCGAGGGAAATGGCCGCAGCACCCGTGAACTGATTCGCTGCATGGCGTTGGAATATGGTCTGCATATTAACTGGGGAAACACTGACCGAGAGACTTTGATCAACGCTGCAATCGCTGCCGTAGATGATGATATGGCGTTCTGCGATGTTCTACGGCAGTGCATCGAAACAGATGCCAATAAAACCTGACATATAAACCAAAAGAGCAGCTTCTACTCTAACGAAATAGACGCTACTCTTTTTGATTATAGAGTGGATGGTAAATATATCGGATTGATTTTTTAGCTCTTGGGCACAAGATGACTGATATTATTTGTACAATAAATTAACGCATGAATAGCATTCCAGTCTATTTTATCGAAAAATCTATCTTTTTCCATATACTCGGTTATCTCGTCCAAAAAACTATCAATCCATGAATAATAGACATCCATCTTTGATGTCAGCTTAAATTTAACGGAAATTTCTACATTAAATTGATAATCGTGTAAGGAAGTATAATGCTGACTTGCAGACCTTAGATAATATTTGTAGAAATCATGAGGAAGTGCTGTGCTAAGTCCAGAAAACAAACTTGTTAATGACAATGTAAGGATCGGCGTATCGATTATAATTTCGTTCTTGTTTTTTCTGGTTATTTTGCTGTTTTCAGGAAGTGTTAAATCAAATTTATGATAATAAGCCCCTGAAGAATTTAATACACAGACAGTGCTACAATCATCATTTTTATCATTAAAATTATTGGACAAACACATAAAACTTTCCCTGTTTGTCATGTCTTCAGAGAAAAGCCGCAGAAAGCGGTTGGTTAATAAAACCTGCGGAATATCAGTTTTTTGGAACTCTTGCACCTTTAATTTGCCATCGAACTCATTATAATAGTCTGTTAGGTGTAAAGAAAGTTTTTCAATTAGACAATACTCCAATAATTCAGTAAGCAATGTTCCACTTTGAGTTAACGTGTTCAATAGGTTTTGGTCGATCTTTCCTCTGAAATTTCTAAATTGGCTTATGTTGTCTTCTTTCCACAATTTCTCAAGTGCTTTGTTTTCGGACGATGCACACTGTTGGTACTGAGCCATATCAGTAGAAATCGTATACTCTGGTACGCTGATAATCTTATGGTTGATTTCATCATAGATAATAAAGCCTTCGAATTTTTTTGTTTGATTAAGTCTTCTGAAGTTTGTCCATGCGTTCCATGCTAAAACTCCAAGAGACAAAAATATTCCGATTGTGATAAGGATGACTTCCTTTATTTGGAACCCGAATCGTAATCCCAACAAATCAACTATACCTGTTGAGAGCATATTGACTCCAACTGCAACAAGTACAGATGTCATTATAAGACCAGAGCTTTCTCTTTTATTGTCGATAAGAGATGAGAAAATCTTGTTCTTTGCCATGAAAAATTCCCCCTCTATACAGTAATTTCCCCTATTATAACATTTTTTGATAAGAAATCCATCCCTTTACAGAACGTATCTGAAAGTAACAGCCTCGCAGAAGGAATATGATGGTTTGATACACAAACTAGCAGCAAAGCGCAACTTCTACTCTGAATGGATAGAAGCTGCGCTTTTATTTTTACCCACAAAACATTTCAAAAGGAGGATGCCTATGGATAAAGACTTTATGCTGAACTACTATGACAAAATGGTACGTCCGACATGGACGGAGCTGATGAAGACACCTCGCTACCAGCGAGCTGCCTGCGAGCGTGACAAAATTGAACGTGAGTTCCGGCGGCTGCTGGATGAAAAGCTGGGGCGGAAATATCTTGAACTGGACGATGCACTGTTCCGGGTGATGGATGACATCGCAGAAGCTATGTATATGAAAGGTGCCGCAGACCGTGAGCTGATGATCCGTTAATGCCATGAGTTACGACTACTTCTACGGGCAGTCGGGCGAATTGTTTTCCTATTTTCGCATCCCGAAAGCACTGTTCCAAGACTGCCGCTTCCGGCAGCTCTCCACGGATGCCCGGACGCTGTACGGCATCCTGCTGGACCGCATGAGCCTGTCAGCCAAGAACGGCTGGCTGGACGAGCAGGGGCGAGTGTATATCGTTTACACCGTCCGGGAAGTGCAGGAATCCCTCTGTTGCGCCGAGCACAAGGCGGTCAAGCTGTTCCGGGAGTTGGAGGACATCGACCTCATCGAGCGTAAATGCCGTGGTCTGGGCAGGCCCAGCCTTGTCTACGTCAAGGACTTTTCGTCTGGACTGCCAAAATCGCAAGTACAGAATTGCCCAAACAGCAATTCTGGTGCAGCCAAAACCGCAAGCAAATAAGACTGATAAGAATAAGACAGAGTGGAACAATCCTGACCCTATCTATTCCGGGGGCATCCGGGGGCAGCTTGAGGATTATTTTTATCAGGCATTGGAGGTTGACCTTCTGCTCCGGCTCTGCCCGGATGATGAGGATACTATCTACCAGATCGTAGACCTGCTTGTGGACACCTGTTCCACCAAACGCAAGATGTTGCGTATCGCCGGAGATGACAAGCCTGCCGAAGTGGTACGCAGTCGGCTGAAAAAGCTGAACGCCGACCACATCCGCTTCGTGCTGGAATCTCTGGCAGAGAGCACCGCCCCGGTGCGGAACATGAAGCAGTATCTGCTGGCGATGCTCTACAATGCGCCCACCACCATGAACCTCTACTATCAGAACAAGACGAACCACGACTTTGCGCGCGGTTCTCCGAAAGCGGGGTGATGTTATCGCAAAGAAAGCTACGATTATCGCAGTCACCAATCAAAAAGGCGGTGTCGGGAAAAGCACCACCTGTGAAAATCTGGGCATCGGGCTGGCAATGGAGGGCAAAAAAGTCCTGCTTGTGGACACCGACCCACAGGGCAGCTTGACCATCAGCATGGGCTGGCAGCAGCCCGATGAACTGCCTACCACCCTTTCCACCCTGATGCAGAAAGCCATGAACGACCAGCCCATCCAGCCCGATGAAGGCATCCTACACCATGCGGAGGGCGTTGGCCTGATCCCTGCCAATATCGAACTGGCAGGGCTGGAAGTGGCTCTGGTAAACAGCATGAACCGGGAAAAGATGCTGAAACAAGTGCTGGACAGTGCCAAGCGGGAGTACGATTTTATTCTGCTGGACTGTATGCCCTCGCTGGGAATGCTCACCATCAACGCGCTGGCGGCGGCAGACGCTGCCTTGATTCCGGTGCAGGCACAGTACCTTTCCGCAAAAGGTCTGGAACAGCTTTTGCAGACCGTCCAAAAGGTCCGGCGGCAGATCAACCCCAAGCTGAAAATCGAGGGTATTTTGCTGACCATGACCGACAACCGCACCAACTACGGAAAGCAGATCAGCAATCTGATCCGGCAGGCATACGGAAAGCACCTGAAGGTGTTTGAGCAGACCATCCCACGGTCCGTCCGAGCAGCAGAAACCAGTGCGGCAGGCAAAAGCATCTTTGCGTACGATGCTTTTACCGCAAAATACGGGCTGCTGAACGACCGCAGAAATGGGCGGCTGTTTGAGCAGGATTCCTCCTACTATCTGCTGTGTTCGCTGGAAAATCTGGACGAGCAGGGACAGCTCAAGAGCAAAGCGGCGATGTTCACGAAGCGCACCATTCGCCCAGAGCGCACTGTCACCAGTGTGGACACCCCCCAGCGAAGCGTTGGCGGTGTCCATCGGGGAACATGGTAAGGTGGATTTGCCCTATATGGCGGAGTTGCTGGGCACCCCCGGCGAGTATGGGCGCATTACCACCGAACTTTCGGGCGTGATCTTCAAAGATCCCAGCGCCGACCCTACCGACCCCGAAGCGGGCTGGCAGATGGCAGACGAGTACCTGTCTGGCGATGTCCGGGCAAAGCTGCGGATGGCGCAGTTTGCCGCTGAGACGAACCCGGAGTTTGCCGTCAACGTGGATGCGCTGACCAAAGCACAACCCAGAGAACTGGAAGCCTCCGAAATTGATGTACGGCTGGGTGCAACATGGCTTTCCCCGGACATTATCCAGAAGTTTATGACCGAGACCTTCCAAATCCCCTACTATCTGCGCCATGCAGTCAAAGTGAGATATTCTCCCTACATCCAATACTGCAAAGAAGCCCGATCACCAAGCCCATGTTCTTGTGGACGGTAATCGGGCTTTTTTGCAGCCCTCTATGATCTTGGCAGAATCTGTCCAGACCATCAGCAAGGGACGGCTGATCCGCCCGATGGGGCGGTTGAGCATCCCGGAACTCATTCGGCTCAATTATGCGCTGCTGTATCAGCTCGATCTGAACGAATGGGTATGGAGAAAGGAGGCCTATGAACGCTATCTGCGATACCACCGCTAAATCGGAAACTCTTTCCGTCAAAGGCTGCAAAGTCAAGATTACTTATGCGCCTGCGGATACGGACTGTCTGGATGCGATCCAGAAGCTGCTGCAAACCACCATCCTGCGCACGGCAGGGCACACCGCTGCCTGACATCCTTGTGTTCCTTGAATGCGTGAGATAAGATAAAATCGAACTGAACCTTGAAAACAAAATATGGACGAAACACGTTTGATTTTTCCTTTCTCACTCAAAGAAAGAGAGATTGAAATGAAAAAACGTGTCTATACCTTATACCGTGTTTCGACCAAAGGACAGGTCGAGAAAGACGACATCCCCATGCAGAAAGAAGCCTGCCGCAACTTTGCAGAAAGTCAGGGCTGGGAGATCGTCAAGGAATTTTCCGAAAAAGGCGTTTCCGGCTTTAAGAAGTCTGCCAAAGACCGTGATGAACTCCAGAAAATCCAACAGGCCGCAATGGAGGGCAAGTTTGACATCCTGCTGGTGTTCATGTTTGACCGTCTCGGTCGCCGTGATGATGAAACGCCCTTTATCGTGGAATGGTTCACGAAGCAGGGCATCGAAGTCTGGAGCGTGAACGAAGGACAGCAGCGATTTGACACCCATGTGGACAAGCTGATGAACTACATCCGCTACTGGCAGGCATCCGGCGAAAGTCTGAAAACCTCTGTCCGTACCCGGACAAGGCTGGAACAGCTCACCGGGGAGGGACACTACACGGGCGGCACAGTGGCTTTTGGCTACAAGCGTGTCCGCCTTGGCCGGGTAAACAAGAAAAACCAAGAGGTCTGCGACCTTGTGATTGATGAAGCGGAAGCTGAGATCGTCCGGCTGATTTTCCACAAGTACGTTTACGAGGGTTACGGCGCACAGAAGTTGAGCCACTATCTTTATGAACAGGGAGTCGTAGGACGGAACAACAAAAATATCCCCAACACCAGCATCGTTCGGATGATCAAGAATAAAGGATACACGGGGTACCTCATCAACGGTGCGGTGGAGACGGAGTGTCCGCAGCTCCGCATCATCGAACCAGAGCTGTTTGAACAGGCACAGGAACTGCGGCAGGCACGCACCTGTGAGCGTGGCGGCACTTCACTGGGCACCAGTTCCAAAGCCCTGTTGACCGGGCTGGTTTACTGCGGTCACTGCGGCAACCGCTTGAGCCTGACCAGCAGCGGACGGACACACACCTACGCCGATGGGCATACGGTGAAAGAAGTCCGGCCCCGGTATAGCTGCTTTTATAAGATTCGGCATCCGGGTGACTGCGATGGGCAGTCCGGCTACGGTGTTTCCAAGCTGGATTCCATTGTGGAAGAAGTTGTTCGGCAGATCTTCGCACAGTTCCGGGAGGTTTCCCGGAAGAAGCTGCTGGAATCGGTCAAGACTAACGATGCCGCCCGCATCCAGAAGAAGGTCAAGAAAATCCAGAAAGACTTGGAAAGCAAGCAGAAAGAACTGGACGACCTGAAAGCCGAAACCATCCTCGTCATCCGGGGCGTAAGTGCCTTGGACAAAGAACTGCTGGGCACACTGGTGGCCGAGGCAAGAGAGGCTTTGGAAACTCTGGAAAAGCAGCTTGTTCAGGCACAGGAAGAATACGAAGAAGCCACCAAAACAGCAAAGCGCAGCAACTACATCTGCAACGAGCTGTTTACATGGGCGGATGTTTACGACACCGCCAACCACGATGAACGGCGCGCCATCTTGCAGCAGTTCATTAAGGAGATTCGCGTCCGAAAAGACTATGAAATCTCGATCACTCTGAATGCCAGCTTCAACCAAGTGGAGCAGCTCAAGTCTGTATCAATCTACGATGGTGCGGAAATTTTTGAAGAAATTTCCGAGAAGGGGGCATAAAAGCGATGCGCTTGCCCGCAGCACTCTGCAAAATGCAAAGAAAGAGACGTGAAAGCGATGGATTTTCAAAAAGTACATTGATGACCCCGCCCGGTTCGCATCCGACTTCAGGGTTCGGAGCCCGGCACGGTCTGCCAAAGTTTTTTAGGCATAAAAAACGCCGCATCGTACAAAACGATGCGG
>OLPD01001197.1_pt1 | contig 14013 bp, 15 predicted proteins | sample 1672111 | NCBI WGS metagenome assembly OLPD01 (sample SAMEA3136646, study PRJEB25190) | human gut metagenome
TAAATAGTGGTGATATGATATATTACTCGTTAGTGGCAACAGTTTTGACTGGTGCCTTTTTCTTGAACGGCTATATTTTAGTCTTGAACGGCTATATTTTAGTCTTGAACGGTAATGTTTTTCCCGTTTAGGAAAGTTAAATGACTGTTCAGGAAATGGTGATTATTTTTGTAAGAAGAGTGCTATACTAAAGGTGTCAAGTTGCAACGGACAAATCAATAAAAATAGAAAACATAAGGAGATATTCATCATGAATACACAAACAATTTCACAATTTGAACTTTTGGACACTGAACTGCTTGCGACTGTTGAAGGTGGAGCCTCAGGTAAATGTATTGCAGGTGTTGTGGTAGGTGCTCTGTTAGGCTCTGTCGGAGGACCATGGGGTTCAGCAGCAGGAGGTGCTGTTGGAGCTGGTTTCTTCTGTTAGTAGGTCTCTTTATGAAGAAATCAATATTTCAGTATAGAGTAACTTTACAATCATTATTACCAACTGCTCGAATGATACTGTCAGTTCTATCATCTTTGTTGATATATCAGATGATTTCAGGTGGTATTTCTGATATGTTAGCATTTACTATCAGATGTGCATTACTCATCGGGACTTTGGGAATAATTGTTAGCGGTAAAGGCTATTTATTCCAAAAGAAATAGGTTGCAATAGATTCTTTCAGGACACCAGCATTATTAGATTTGATAAAAATTGCATCAGAAGAGGATGATAAATAATTTTTCAGAGAGCGTCAGCTCTCTTTTTTCTTACTCTCATTTTCAATTCTGTGATACCTTTTCCAAATCACCTCTATTATCCTAATATCATTCCTAAGAAAATCAATCCTTGATTTTTCACTGGGGGTTTGGGGGCGAAGCCACCAAGTTATCTTATCGTTAGCTGTCAAAACTGGAAGGTTTTAATCAGCTGACGATATGATTTTTGGGATATTGTGGACACAATATCTGAGCTCGCAAAAGCCGAAAAGCGAAGCGTTGAGGCTTTTAGGAAGCACCCGTATCCCATACGGTATCGGGGCTGACCCGATAGAGGCAAGTAGAGAAGGAGTATAACGAGATGACAGACCACTATCGTATTATCCGTAAGGAAATCAATCTGACACCAGGAGAACTGGAGCAGATTCAGGAGCTGATGAAGCAGGAACACGCAGAGCAATTCTCTCCCTTTGTCCGTCAAAAGCTGATGGACTTGGTTGAGAGGAAGCAGGCAGTAACGGATTGGTTTGCCCTCTGGCAGTCCCAGAAGATTGAACAAATCAGTCGAGACATTTTACAAGTGACTATCTTGGCTGAACAGACCCAGCAGGTCACGGCAGAGCACCTGCGAATTATCTTGGTCTGTGTGCAGGAGTTGATGGCAGAAGTGGAGAAGGCTATCCCACTTAGCCCAGATTTTCGTGACAAGTACATGGGAGGTTAGATATGGAAAATCGTTACCGCACCAACCTCAAGAAAGTCTTTCTGACAGACCAGGAGTTGGAAACCCTGAACAACCGTATCGGTCAGAGTGGCTGTAAAAATTTCTCTGCTTATGCTAGAAAAGTTCTGCTCAATCCCAACATGACCTTTCTGACCATTGACACCAGTAGCTATGACGACTTGGTATTTGAGTTGAGACGAATCGGAAACAACCTCAATCAAATCGCACGGACCGTCAACCAGACTCACATCTTAACACCAAGCGACCGTGGATTTTTGGTGCAAGGCATTGGCCAACTCATCAAGGAAGTGGAGAAGGACTTTAACATAAAGTGTCAGCAGCTGAAGGAGTTTTATGGTCGTCACTAAACACTTTGCGGTGCATAGCACCAAGTATCGTAAGAGCCTCACCAAGTATATTCTCAATCCAGAAGAGACGAAGAAGCTGAAACTGGTCTCTGATTTTGGCATGAGCAATTACTTGGACTTTCCCAGCTATGAGGAATTGGTGGAGATGTATCAGGCAAACTTGACCAATAATGATCGGCTCTATGATTCCAGAAACGACCGCCAGCAACTCAAGCAGAACAAAATCCATGCCCACCACTTGATTCAATCATTTTCTCCTGAAGACAAGCTGACACCAGAGGAAATCAATCGCATTGGCTACGAAACCATCAAGGAATTAACAGGAGGCAACTTTCGTTTCATCGTCACGACACACACAGACAAGGACCATATCCATAATCATATCCTAATAAATGCCATTGACCTCCATTCCGACAAGAAGCTTAAATGGGACTACGCCCAGGAGAGGAATCTTCGCCTGATTTCTGACCGCTTGGCCAAGGAAGCAGGAGCAAAGATTATTCCGCCCAATCGCTACTCGCATGATCGGTTTGAAACCTACCGCAAGACCAATCACAAGTTTGAACTCAAGCAGCGGCTCTATTTTCTCCTGGAGAACAGTAAGAGCTTTGAGGACTTTGTGGTCAAGGTTTCCGCTCTCAACGTGGAGATGGATTTCTCTCGCAGGTACGCCAGATTTTTCATGACCGACCGAGACATGAAGCAGGTCATTCGTGGCCATCAGCTGTATAAGCGCCAGCCCTACACCGAGGATTATTTCAGAGAGCATTTTGCGACACGAGCTATTGAGCAGCGACTGGATTTTCTCTTGCCCAGAGCACGAAACCTCTCTCATCTTTTGGAAATAGCAGAGCAGTTAAACCTGAAAATCTCCCCGAAGAAAAAGCATGTTACCTTTACCTTGAAAGAGGACGACCGAACAATTTCCATTGAGAACAAAAAGGTCAGCACAAAACACCTCTACGATGTTCAGTTCTTGGTGGATTATTTTGATAAAAGAGACATCACACCAGAACATGACTTGGTTAACCTGGTTTCAGACTTTGAAGCCTACCAAGAAGAGCAGAACCAGAATAAGCTCCCAATTGAGGAACTCTTGGCGAGCTATAAGGATTTCAAAGAAAAACGAGACCAGGTCCAGGAGTTTGAAGTTGCATTAGCGGAGCACCAGATTGACAAGTTGGTCAAGGACGGTCTCTTTGTCAGAATCAATTATGGTATCAAAAAAGACGGCTTGGTCTTTATACCAAACCGCAACTTGGACATTCATGAGAGCGAGCAGGGCGAGACCTACCATGTTTTTATCCGTGAGACCGCTCAGTTTTTCATCTACAATAAGGAGAATTCTGACCTCAACCGCTACATGCGAGGACGGGAGTTAATCCGCCAGCTCACTCACGACAGCAAGCATATCCCTAAACGCAGACGACCGACCAGGACCAGCCTCAAAGATAAAATCGCAGAGCTCAATCTTCTTATCGAGATAGACCTCAACAACCAGTCCTACCAAGAAGTCAAAGACGAACTTATCAACGAAATTGCCCAGGTGGATTTGACCATTACAGATTTGCAGGATAAGGTTGCTTATCTGAATAAGGTCGCAGAAGTCCTGCTCAATCTCAACAACTCAGACCCAGAAAACAGACGGTTAGCTAGGTATGATTATGCTAAGATGAATCTGACACCGGCCATTAAACTGGAGGAGGTGGAGAAAGAAATCTCAGAAAATCAAGACACCATGACGAAATGGATAGATGATTACGAATATAAGGTTAGGAGACTGGAGATTTTAATCCAAACACTTAGTCACTCTCCTTCTTCTTCAGACCATAGAGACCGTCCAAGTAAAAATGAATTTGATCTCGAATAAAAGTTAATGATTTGTTTTCAGTTGTATCTATGACCCCAAAGACTCGATAATGATTTTTGAAGAGTTCTTCATAATCGATATTTTTGCCAATAATAATGATAGTCGCTAGTTCTGAATAATCTCGTACATTCTTTAAGTAATTGTTCATCTTCTCTGATGTTAAAAACTTAGATTTTATGATAAAATAGGTAGTAGGACTATCGTACTTATACGGATAATAAGAGAAAGATAGTTTGATTTTTGAATAAATCTGATGACTGATTAAGTAACCTTTAATGACGATTGCGATAAAAATACTTAATGGGGAATAAGGAAAGATTTCAATCATAGTATCCTTTCTTTCTCAATGATTTAGGAATTTAATTATATCAGTTATTGTTGGTTTAGTGAGCTTAATTTCCTGAATAGACCTCTAACTTTCCTAAATGGTAAAATCTTACCATTCAAGACGTTTGGATAACCATTTAGGATTTGAAGGAAATATGATGTTGTTCCTATGCTATAGTGTTCATAGGAGGATATACCTATGAACTTTATGATTATCAAAGTCAAAGATGAAACAAAGAAAGTGCTGCTGTCAGATATTCTATATATCATATCGCATCCATCTAAACCACATTATATTCAAATTGTGACTGAGAAAGAGATTTATGATTGCTTACAAAAGCTACAAAGTATAGAGGAATTGTATCCGGAATGTTTTATTAGATGCCATCGGTCTAGTCTAGTTAACCGTTCAAAAATTAAGGTTATCAATTCTCGAGAAAAACGTATTTTTCTTGGAGAAAAAGGAGAACATTGCCTTACTTTTTCAAGACGTCGTTATCAGGACATACTGCATCAGTGGATTAACAAAGGAGGGATGTAGCATGAATATCTTTGTAATGGAAGATGATTTTATGCAACAAGCGAGAATTGAGAAGATTATTACTAAGCTGTTAGAAAAGCACAACATCGTTCCGAAAAAATTTGAAATTTCAGGAAAACCTCATCAGCTACTTCAAGCAATAGAAGAAAAAGGAGTACATCAGCTCTTCTTTTTAGATATTGAGATTAAGGAAGACGAACTAAAAGGACTTCAAGTCGCTAAACAAATTAGAGAGATTGACCCTTATGCTAGTATTGTTTTTGTGACAACACACTCCGAGTTTATGCCCTTATCTTTCAGGTACCAGGTATCTGCCTTGGACTATATTGACAAAGAGCTTGGAGTTACCGAATTTGAATCGCGAATAGAAGCAGCTTTACTTCATACTCACAATAAGGACAATAGCGCCGTATCGGATGATTCATTCTATTTTAAGTCCAAATATGCTCAAGTACAATACCCATTCAATGAAGTGTACTACATCGAGACTTCTCCCCGCCCTCATCGTGTTATCCTTTATACCAAGACAGACCGAATGGAGTTCACAGCAAGTTTGTCAGACATTTTGAAACAAGATAAACGACTTGTACAATGTCGTCGTTCGTTTGCAATCAATCCGAGGAATGTTGTTAAAGTGGATAGAAATGAAAAACAGATCTACTTTCCTAATGGAGCCACCTGTTTTATTTCAAGGCAAAAGCTAGAATCAACTTTAGCTGTTATTGATAGACTGCATAGATAAAGGAGAAAGGATGTCTGTTTTAAACTATATTATTGAAGCCATTGTTTCATTGGGTTCACTCATTGTTCTCTTTTTTAGTGTTAACCGCTTAAAGTATTCTATCCGTTCAATCCTCTTGGTCATTCTGCTCAGAGTATCCGTTGCAGCCCTTTTCGCGACTTTAAGTCAGTTATTTTCAAGTCAATTCTTCTCTTATTTTGACACCCCTTTGTATGGTTTACTGTTGGCTATTGTGTTTTTGAGACCACTGTCTAAAACCTTATTGATTTTCTGTGGTTTATTTCCTTTTATTCTGGAAAATCTTTTCTATCGTATGGTCCTTTATTTTATTTTCCCCTTATTTGGTCAGACCCCAGGTATCATAGAAGACACTCCAACTTTTGTTTTCGTTAATCTCCTGTCTACATTGTCTGTTCTATTTTTCTTAGGTTGGTTAAGATATGATTTTGTCAAGTTAAGAACGGACAATCTTGTAGCTGAAGATAAACGGATCCTCTATATGACTAATTGGGTAATGCTTGCATACTATCTTTTAATGCAAACATTGACTTATTTAGAGTATGACATCGGATTGCCGACAATGGCTTATCGTCAATTTATTCTAGTGACTTATCTTGTTATCTTCATGGGAATTATCAAACAACTGGATTTACATTTGCGAGAAAAAATACAAGAGCAGTTTGATTTTCAACAAGCCCTGCAACTAAAAAACTTGGAGGACTATAGTAACCAAATTGAGGAGCTTTATCGAGAGGTTAGGGGCTTCCGGCATGATTATTCAAATTTATTAACAACCTTACGATTGGGAATTGAAGAAAATGACATGGTGCAGATAAAGGATGTTTACCAATCTGTGTTAAAGGATTCGCATAAACAGTTGCGAGCTAGTAAATATGATATTGGGCGTTTGGTCAATATTGATAATTCTGCCTTAAAAAGTTTATTGGCATCCAAATTTTTACAGGCTAATGATAATCATGTAGCCGTTAGCTTGGAGGTGCCAGAAGCGATTAAACCGCAAGGAATGAAGTTAGTGGACTTTATCACGATTGTTTCGATTCTATGTGATAATGCCATAGATGCTACCAAAGGAACCTTTGGAAAGATTACCATTGCTTTCTTATCTGTAGATAATAAGCAAATGTTTATTATTGAAAATAACACCAAGGAAGAAAAAGTTGACCTTTCAGAGCTTTATGCCTTTGGTCATAGTTCTAAAGGCGAGGGCAGAGGTATTGGTCTATATAATGTCATGAAAATTCTAGAGCGTTACCCACACGTATCACTTAACACGACTAGTGCATCTTATCTGTTTGGCCAATCTCTAGAAATTGACTTGTCATCGAAATAAAAAAGTTGGACCATGGGATTTAATCCCTCGGTCCAGATTTTTTGATGTTAGCCCAGTTTATGTTTATTATTGCTGTCTATGGCTTGCTTTGACTTAGGAAAATATTTCATCCAATCACTCCACCAATCTCCACCAGAGATGCGGTGAAGTTCTGAAGGAGAAAGCTCTGTGAATGCAGTGAGAGAAGTTCGATGCTTGGTCATATAAGGACCTCCTTTATATAAGTTTTAATTTATTGTACACAAAATATGGCGGTTTTTGACATTCAAATCCTGAACAGTCATTTAACTTTCCTAAATGGTTAATCATGGTTGGATAAAATTTTATCCTTGTAGTAATCAAAGTAAGTCTTCTTGGCAATGATACTTGTGACTCGACCCTGGAGACCGTACTGGATGACGTCGCTATGCTTGTCGGATAGTTGAGCCAAGGCAGTAACTTTGAAAAGATTCCCCTCCTCAGTTTTAGTAGCAGTTTTATCGATAGACTTAATTTTTCCAACAACAGTGATGCTTTGGTTGCCAACTTTTTCTAAGCTCAGGCGCACGTCTTGTTTTTCTTTGAGTAAGGCGACATGTTCTGAAGTCACGTAGTAAGTAATGAGGAATTCTTTGGTTTGATTGATATTGGGGTAAATCTGAGCGATTTCACTACCGCTTGGAATCAAAGACTTTCCTTCAAACTCACTATTGAGATGGATTACCCCTGTTTCAGGAGCTGTAATGGTATTGTTTTCTAGTCGGACGGATGCTTGCTCTAGCTGTGCCACTAGCTCTGTGATTTGCGTTTCAAGGGTGGTCAGCTGCTGAGAGGCCGATTGTAAAAACTGTGTTCTTAGGACCTCAACCTTTGTTACAAAGCTGTTATCATAGGTTGCAACAGAGCCAGTTCCAGCTCGTTGGATGTTCAGACTAGCTATGGATGATTCTAGCCCTGAGATACTTTGGTTGATTTGAAAAAGGTATTGATCAGTTAATCCTGTCTGGGAGTCTTGTTGGGATTGGGCTAAGAAATTGTTTAAGGTGGCTTGGTGTGGATTGTCAGCTGATAAACTGGTCTGTCTATTGGTAATGGCTTGACGAAGCTCCTCGTATTCTGCTATTTGGTGATAGATTTGATTGATTTGCGTGTCAATCGCAGCAATGGTATTACCTGCTAGGGCGGCCTGGTTACTCACCTCTGCATTGGTTTTGGAAATTCCTAGTTCGATGTCCTGTGACTGGGTGATAAAGTTGTTAAAAGTATTGATATAGCCAAATTCGTCCTCCCCTGTAAAGAGGTTCGTTCCCTGTGACAGGCTTTCTTTGAGGGTTTCAAGTCCAGTTTTCTGTCTATTTAGAGTGGCTAGCTGGGTTTCAAGGGCTTGTTTTTGGGAACTCTCCATAGTTTCAGCGTATTGGATGATGAGCTCATTCTTTTTAACCAGCTTGTTATTGGCTAGATTATTGGTTGTGATAGGGTTATTGCTGGTGGATTGGATGGAAGCGATGATTGTCGTCGGAGTAATTTCACCTCTTGATGTGACGGTAACCTCCTTTTGGGCAAAAAGGGAGAAGGTTAGAAGAAAGCCGACTAATAATATCAAGGGGACAATTAAGTGTGTCGCAAAATTATGGTAGCGCCGCTGGTAAAATTCAGCACTTTTGAACAAATTAGGGTTCATGCTTAGTCTCCTTACTTGCTAAATAGATGATGGTAGAAACCTTGTTTGGTCATCAATTCGTGATGTGAACCAGTCTCAATGACCTTCCCTTGGTCAAGAACGATAACTTGGTTGGTTCGCTCAGAAATACTGAGGCGGTGTGCGACAAAGATAATGGTCTTGTCTGCCATGGCCATTAAATTATCAATGACCTTTTTCTCCGTTAGCACATCAAGGCCGCTAGTGGCTTCATCAAGAATAAGAACAGGGGCTTTAGTCAGTAGAGCCCTAGCCAAAGCAATCCGTTGCTTTTGACCACCCGATAAGCCAGCTCCGTCAGACAATTCTGTTTGATAGCCCATAGGCATCTGCTCGATATCTTGTCGAATTTCAGCGATCTCACAAGCTCTGATAATATCTTCCTGACTAATCAGTTGATTAGCCCCTAAAGTCAAGTTTTCTAAGATTGAACCACTGAAGATATAAGCTTGTTGTGGGAGGTAGTTAATGTGTTGCCGAAGCGTCTTTTTATCAATTAGTTTAAGGTCATTGTTGTTGATGGTGATTCGACCCTTGTAAGGCTCAAAGAAATTGACAATCATCTTGGCCAAGGTTGTCTTTCCTGAGCCGCTAATTCCCACTAGACTGACCTTATCGCCTTGTTTGATGGTCAGATTGATATCCGATAGGGTGTCACGTCCGAAACCGTACTTATAGGAAAGGTCTTCAAAGCGAATATCGCCAGTCAGGAACTGTGAATCTGTTAAGGTCTGACTGTTACTGAATTCAGATTCAACCAGGTAGACTTCATTCAGGCGATTGTTAGCCACCTTGGCAGACTGGAGCTTGGTTTGGAGGTTTATAATATTTTCTAAAGGATTGGTAAAATAAGATAGAAGGGTGTTGAAGGTGATCAGTTGTCCAACTGAAATGTGTCCGTTCATGACTAGTTGGGCCCCAAACCACAAGATGACAATATTTAGAATGAGCTGAGCTCCCTGTTTAAGGGTAGTTTGCAGGATAGAGTATTTACTGAGTTTGAAGGATTTGTCCAGGTAATCTACGAACTCGCTATCAATCTTCTGGTAGCGGCTTTCTTCACTGGTCAAGGATTTGATGGTTTCAATGCCGTTGATGTCTTCGATAATGGCAGAGCTGACCATGGAATTGCTCTGCATCACATCGTTATTCATCTTCTCAAACGGCTTCATAAAAGCAAAAATAATGATGATGTAAATGGGAACTGAAATCAAGGAGAGCAGGAAGAGGTTGGTGTTTTGTACCAAAAGCACACCACCGACGATGGTTAAAATAGAGACATCAAGGAAGAGTGACAAAATGGTCGATGCCAGGGCATCAATGATTGAATTGGCATCTGTAAAGCGAGAGATAACCTCACCAGTCCGCCGTGTCGCAAAAAAGGACATGGGCAGTTCAAAGATATGACGGATATAGGAAAGAATCACATCAATGCTTAGCCGCTGGCTGAGCACAGTCAAAAGGTAATCTCGTGAGAAACTCATCATCTGCTGGAGGATGTAGGTGATAATCAGGCCGATGGAGATAATCCCCAAGGTTGACTTCATTTGATTAGGAATGTATTCATCCAAAATCCCTTGCAGGTAGTAAGAACCACCAATATTGATAAGTGTCACCAAAAGGCTAGCCAAGACGATATAAAAGATAAGCGCACGTTGCCTGAAAATAAGAGGGAGAAAGCTCATCAGGCCGTTCTTTTTATCTTTGTGAGGCTTATAGCTGGGTTCTGGAGCCAGAAAGATAGCAACGCCTGTCCATTCAGAAGCAAACCGCTCCTTGGTCATCTTGGTGACTTTGACCGTAGGGTCAGGATCACCAATGATGAGGTGGTCTTTTTTGTTGTGATAGACCACATAGTAGTGTTGCAGTTTGCCTTCTTTATTGACGTGAACGATGAAGGGATAGGGAACGTCATCCATATCAAAGAGGCTCATGTCAGCCTGGATGGCTCTAGTTTCAAAGCCCATCTCCTTGGCTGCTTTGACGATACCAAGAGCGGTCGTTCCTTCCTTATTGGTTTTGGCCAATTCTCTCAAATGAGCTAGGGAATAATCAGAACCATAAAACTTGGCAATAGAGGCTAAAGCAGCCACACCACAGTCTCTGGCATCGATTTGAGGAACAAAAGTTCGTTTGTAAGCTGTCATTTGTCAAATCCTTTCTTGTTAGTGACAAGACTATTATGACAAAAAATCACAGAAAAAAATATCTAAATCTTAAATGGTCATCGAAACGTCCTGAATGGTAAAAAGATATTTCGGATCTTCCTAAAAAATACATACCTGAACGGTCGCTTTCCCTTCTTGAATGGTAAAATTTTCCCATTTAGGAAAGTTAAATGACTGTTCAAGAAATGGGGAAATTATTTTTTGAAGTAGTGCTATACTAGACTTGTCAAGGTTGCAACCCGACAAAATAAAAATATTAGGTAGGAGATATTTACAATGAATACAATAACTATTTGTAAATTTGATGTTTTAGATGCTGAACTTCTTTCGACAGTTGAGGGTGGATACTCTGGTAAGGATTGTTTAAAAGACATGGGAGGATATGCATTGGCAGGAGCTGGAAGTGGAGCTCTGTGGGGAGCTCCAGCAGGAGGTGTTGGAGCACTTCCAGGTGCATTTGTCGGAGCTCATGTTGGGGCAATTGCAGGAGGCTTTGCATGTATGGGTGGAATGATTGGTAATAAGTTTAACTAAGGAAGGAGTTTATATCATGAAGCAGTATAATGGTTTTGAGGTTCTACATGAACTTGACTTAGCAAATGTAACTGGCGGTCAAATTAATTGGGGATCAGTTGTAGGACACTGTATAGGTGGAGCTATTATCGGAGGTGCATTTTCAGGAGGTGCAGCGGCTGGAGTAGGATGCCTTGTTGGGAGCGGAAAGGCAATCATAAATGGATTATAAAAGTCTTTTATCGCTTTTATTATTCATAATTCCCCTTGTAGTTATACTAATCGGTCTTCGAAAGAATAATCAGAAACTAATCATTGCTGGGGTAGCTCCTCTTATCTATCTATTATGCAGTTATCTTTTAGACTGGATTTTTGATTGAGAAATTCGATTTTGGTCTATTTGTAGATTTTCAAAGTATGCTAAATGTTTTTAACCTCCCCAAAAATTATCAAGTCAAGTACAGCAAAGTATTCATCTTGAACGGTTGAATAGTTATACAAAAGATATCTCATGATAAAAAACAGACATAGGAAATAAATTTGGAGGCTGATATTGATATGAAATTTTGATAAACATATTGAATTAAATACCTTCGTCTTGGAAGAAATTCAAGGAGGAAACCCAAATTGGGGGTTCAGTATTTGCTCATTATGTTGGAGATTAGAAATAAGATTTTTCTGCTTCTAAGCATTGCAATTCTCTCTTTAATATTCTTAAAGTTTATTGTTAAAGTAGACTCTAAAACATACCATTATTTAAAAATACTGACTATAATAGTGAACCGCACCCCAAAAGTTAGACAGAAAAAATCTAACTTTTGGGGTGCTATTTTTATGAAATTGAGCTATGAAGACAAAATCGAAATCTATGAACTACGTCAAAGTGGTCAGTCTATCAAGAACTTGTCAAAACAGTTTAATATTGCAGAATCTGTTATCCAATATATGCTTCGACTGATCGATAGGTATGGAATAAACATTGTCAAGAAAGGAAAGAATACCTATTATTCTCCAGAACTCAAGCAGGAAATGATTGATAAAGTACTTCTTGATAAGCAGTCAGTCCTCTCCGTCTCGCTTGACTACGCCCTGCCAAATCGTGGAACTCTTCCAAACTGGATAGCACAATACAAGAAAAACGGGTATACTATTGTTGAGAAAACAAGAGGGAGGCCACCAAAGATGGGGCGTAAACCAAAGAAAACCTGGGAAGAGATGACGGAGTTAGAGCGACTTCAGGAGGAAAATGAGCGCTTACGCACTGAGGTGGCTTACCTAAAAAAGTTGAGGGAGCTTCGTTTAAGGGACGAAGCCAGAGAGCAAGAAAGGCTCAAACAGTTAGAGAGATGGTCGCAGAAGGATTCCGACTAGATATACTGCTGGTTATTTCTCAATTAGCTCCTTCTACCTATTACTATCAAGTCAAGCAACTGGATAAACCAGATAAAGATAAGGAGTTAAAAGCTGAAATTCAAGCCATTTACGATGAACATAAGGGAAACTATGGTTACCGTCGCATTCACCTTGAGTTAAGAAATCGTGGATTTTCTGTCAATCATAAGAAAGTACAACGGCTGATGAAGGAGCTAGGATTGACTGCTCGTATTCGTCGACGTAAGAAATACAAGTCTTACAAGGGGGATGTGGGCAAGAAATCTCCCAATCTCATTGAAAAAATCTTTGAAGGAGCTAAGCCTTTTGAGAAGTGCTATACAGATGTGACTGAGTTCACTCTGCCAATTTGTTCTGAAAAACTCTATCTATCACCTGTTCTGGATGGCTATAATAGCGAAATTATTGCTTTTGCCTTGTCACGTTCTCCCAACCTCATACAAGTCAAGACTATGCTTGATAAAGCCTTTCCTGAGGAAACTTACCCAAATACCATTCTCCATAGCGACCAAGGTTGGCAATACCAACATGAAGCTTATCATCGTTTTCTTGCCAGTAAAGGCATACGTCCGTCCATGTCTCGCAAGGGAACTAGCACGGATAATGGCATGATGGAGTCCTTCTTTGGCATTTTGAAAACAGAAATGTTTTACGGATTTGAGAAGAATTTCAAGTCACTGGACCAACTAGAGCAAGCTATCACTGATTATATTTTTTACTACAACAATAAACGCATTAAAGCAAAACTAAAAGGACTTAGTCCTGTTCAGTACAGAACTAAATCCTTTCACTAATATTTTTTGTCTAACTTTTTGGGGTCAGTACACAGGCTGGCTATGATGCTTTTATAAAGATTTATAAGAAGGATAAGTCAAAATTCCTTATGTATCATCACGACCCACAAACATTTGAGAAAGTTATTGAACCAATTTTAGAGAACTATCCTAATAAGGAAATAAATGAAAAAGGGAAAGAAGTGCCATGTAATCCATTCCTAAAATATAAAGAAGAACATGGCTATATTCGTAAATATAGTAAAAAAGGTAATGGTCCTGAAATCAAGAGTTTTAAATATTATGACAACCTTTTAGGTAGACATATTGATATTACTCCTAAAAATAGTAAAAATATAGTTGCATTGCGTAAACTTAATCCATGGAGGACTGATGTTTATTTTAATCCCGAAACAATGAAATATGAGTTTTTAGGATTGAAATATGCTGATATATCATATAAAAAAAGTAAGAATAAAGCTGAGATTTCTTCCAGTAAATACAATGAAATAAGGATTAGAGAGGGAGTTTCAGAAAAGTCAGAATTTAAATTTACCCTTTATAAGAATGATTTAATACTTGTCGTTGATATTGAAGCGGGAAATAAGCAACTTTTTAGATTTCATTCTCGTACAGGCAAAGATAATCCGAAATCTTTTGAAAAAAATAAAGTAGAATTGAAACCGTATGAGAAGGAGCATTTTGAAAAGGGAGAAAAGCTGAGAATTTTTGGAAGTTTACCTAGCACTTCCTCACAATTACAAAAAAATTTGAATATCGATAATCTTTCAATTTATAAAGTAAGAACAGATGTCCTAGGAAATCAGCATATCATCAAAAATGAGGGTGATAAGC
>OLPD01001200.1_pt1 | contig 13949 bp, 10 predicted proteins | sample 1672111 | NCBI WGS metagenome assembly OLPD01 (sample SAMEA3136646, study PRJEB25190) | human gut metagenome
AATACAAATATTTATGTATATAAAAAATATAGTTTTGTTGTTATACAAACAGATATTATATGAAAAAGTTTATAATATATAAATATAGTAAAAATACACGAGAGATTGATAAAAAAATAACTAAATATATTGATATAAATGCGTCAAAAGAAATGGCTCAAATAAACAAATTTAATATGGTTTACTAAGGGTTGATTTTAGTATATTAAATACAAAATATATTAAACAATCGATAAAAATAGGTAAACCATACATAAAAATATAGTTAACCCACAAAATTTCTTTAGGATAGAGAAATTTGTATTATTGTGCAAAAAAACATAAAAAAAACTCGAAATTAAAATAGATATTAAAAGTAAATAACAAAACAAAAAAGAACTTTATATAATAAATAATTTTTATATAAAGTTCTTTTTTGTTGTAGAAAACTATTAGATTTTTAAACTAAGATATAAACAGGAGTATGTACAAATAGTAGTTACCTAATATAAAGGAGTAATTATGATAAGGTACATAAATAGACATTTATAGATAGGGGACATTTTATATTCTAACAAATAGGGAGGGGAAAAATATGCTAGAGCAGTCTTATTATGAAAAGACAGATGAGATTATCGAACTTCATGGTGCAACAGCCAGTTCTTTAATTCCAGTTATGCAAGATGTGCAAGCTGAGTATCGTTATTTGCCAGGAGAATTACTTTCTTATATTGCAGACAAATTAGGCATACCACTAGCAAAGGCATATAGTGTTGCAACTTTTTACGAAAACTTTTCTTTTGATCCAAAAGGAAAATATGTTATCAAAGTATGTGATGGTACAGCATGTCACGTACGTAAATCAGTGCCAGTAAGAGAAGCATTGGAAAAACATTTAGGTTTAGGAAAAGGCAAACAAACTACTGATGACATGTTATTTACTATAGAAATAGTATCATGTTTAGGAGCTTGTGGTCTTGCACCAGTTATGACTATCAATGATAAAGTCCATCCAAAAATGAATCCAGATAAAGCTGTAGAAATAATAGATGAATTGAAGGAAGGAGAGTGCGAATAATGAGGATAGAAACAAGAGAACAATTACAAGCTATTCGTAAAGAAGCGAAAGCAAAAATTGACGCAACTCCTATACGTATATTAATTTGTGCAGGGACTGGTTGCATATCAGGTGGTTCACAATTTATATATGAAAAAATGAAAGAACTTGTTGGAGATAATGAAAATGTAGAAGTAAAATTTGAAGGTCATGTTTCACATCCAGAAGTTAAAAAAAGTGGATGTCATGGTTTCTGTGAAATGGGGCCATTAATGAGAATAGAACCTTTAAATATACTTTATGTAAAAGTCCAACTTGAAGATTGTGAAGAAATTTATAATGAAACAATTCTAAAGAGAAATGTAATCGATAGATTAGTATATAAACAAAACGGCAAATCTTATGTAAGCCAAGAATCTATACCTTTCTATGAAAAACAAACTCGTATAGTTCTTAAAAACTGCGGTCATATAGATGCAGAGCACATAGAAGAATATATAGCAATTGGCGGTTACAAAGGTTTAGAAAAAGTATTATTCGACATGACTAAAGAAGAAGGATTAGAAGAAATACTAAAATCTGGACTTAGAGGTCGTGGGGGTGCTGGTTTCCCAACAGGTAAGAAATGGGCAGAGGTTGCAAAACAACCAGTAACCGAGAGATATGTAGTATGTAATGGTGATGAAGGTGACCCAGGAGCATTCATGGACAGAAGTATCATGGAAGGTGACCCTCACAAAATGATAGAAGGTATGATGATAGGTGCTTACTTAGTAGGTGCTCAAAATGGATATATATATGTCCGTGCTGAATATCCATTAGCAGTTGAACGTTTAAGAATAGCTATAGCTCAAGCTGAGGAACGTGGACTACTTGGAGATAATATATTAGGAACTGATTTTAGTTTCAGATTACACATAAATAGAGGTGCAGGGGCTTTCGTTTGTGGTGAAGGTAGTGCATTAACAGCTTCTATAGAAGGTAATCGTGGTATGCCAAGGGTTAAACCACCTCGTTCTGCTGAAAAAGGTCTATTTGAAAGACCAACAGTATTAAACAACGTTGAAACATATGCAAACGTTCCAATGATAATAACAAACGGTTCTGATTGGTACAGAGGTTTTGGTACAGAAGGCAGTCCTGGTACGAAAGCGTTTGCATTAACAGGTAGTGTTAATAATACAGGATTAATAGAAGTTCCAATGGGAACTACACTAAGAGAAATAGTTTACGATATTGGTGGCGGTGTTAAAGATAATGTTCCATTCAAAGCTGTCCAAATAGGTGGACCATCAGGTGGATGTTTAGTTGAAAAACACTTAGACTTACCATTAGACTTTGACTCAGTTAAAAAACTGAATGCCATAATGGGTTCTGGTGGACTTGTAGTAATGGACGAAAACAGTTGTATGGTTGACGTTGCTCGTTTCTTCATGAGTTTCACACAAAGAGAATCATGTGGTAAATGTACTCCATGTCGTATAGGAACTAAGAGAATGCTTGAAATGTTAGATAAAATAACTGAAGGTAAAGGTACATTAGAAGATCTAGATAAACTAGAAGAAACTGCAAAAACAGTAAGAACTATGTCATTATGTGGTCTTGGTAAGAGTGCTCCACTTCCAGTTATAAGTACATTAGAATTATTTAGACACGAATATGAAGAACATATAGTTGATGGTAAATGTAGAGCTCATGTATGTTCTGCATTAAAAACTTTCAAAATTGATCCAGATAAATGTAAAGGTTGTACTAAATGTGCTAGAAACTGTCCAGTTGGTGCAATCACTGGTGAAAAGAAAGCACCTCATGTTATCGATACAACTAAATGTATTAAATGTGGAGCTTGTATGGAAGGTTGTAAATTCGACGCTATATATACTGAATAAAAAGATTGAATATAAAATTGCATAAAAATAAGATACAAAAAAATTAGATATAAAAATTAAAAATAACATTAAAAAATATAAAAATTAAAAATCGCTAAATAAAAATAATATGAAAAAACATTAATTTAATAGAGAATAATATGATGAATCAATTTAATCGAAATTTATCAATTAAGAATTAGACATAAATTTAAAATTAAAGGAGGAAATAATATGGTTAAGTTAACTATAGATGGAATCCAAGTTGAAGCTGAGAAAGGTACAAGTGTATTACATGCAGCTGAAAGCGTTGGAATTAAAATACCTACGCTTTGCTATATAAAAGATTTATTACCAGATGGTTCTTGTAGAATGTGTATGGTAGAAATAGAAAGCAGGGGTAGAACAAAAATGGAAACTGCTTGTACTGCACAAGTTTCTGAGGGACTTGTTGTAACTACAAACAGTGAAAAAGTAAGAAATGCAAGAAGGAATATTCTTGATATGTTACTTTCAAATCATAAAACTGACTGTTTCTCTTGTCCATCAAATGGAGATTGTAAACTTCAAGAATTATGTTTTGAATATGGAATAGAAAGAACTACTTATAGTGGTGAACAAACTGAATTACCAATAGACGACTCTAATAAATTTTTCACATATAATCCAAACCTTTGTATTTTATGTCATAGATGTGTAAACACTTGTCATAAAGTAGTAGGACGTGGGGCAATCGATACTATGGAAAGAGGATTTGATTCAGCAATCGGAACTCCATTCCATATAGATTGGGCAGATACTAATTGTGAATCATGTGGTAACTGCGTTCAAGCTTGCCCAACAGGCGCTCTTACTATGAAGAGAAGAAAAAATTATCGTAAATATCAAATAGATAAAAAAGTATTAACAACTTGTCCACACTGTGCAACAGGATGTCAATATTATCTATTAGTTAAAGATAATAGAATAGTAGATGTTGAAGGTGCAAATGGTGCATCAAATAAAGGTTTATTATGTGTAAAAGGTCGTTCAGCAAGTTTTGATTTTGTTCACTCAGGAGATAGAATAAAATATCCTTTAATTAAAAATAAAGAAACAGGAGAATTTGAAAGAGCTACTTGGGATGAAGCATTAGACTTAGTAGCAACAAAATTCTTAGATATAAAGAAAAATTATGGAACAGATGCCTTAGCTGGTTTTGCATGCTCTCGTTCAACAAATGAAGATATTTATATGATGCAAAAGCTAGTTCGTTGTGGATTTGGTAACAACAACGTAGACAACTGTGCTCGTGTCTGACATTCTCCATCTGTCGCAGGTCTTGCGATGACACTAGGCTCAGGAGCCATGACTAATACAATAGCAGATACAACAGGAGAATCAGATTTAATTATGTTAGTTGGATCAAATCCAGAAGAAGCACATCCAGTTATAGGTATGCAAATACGTCAAGCTGTTCAAAGAGGATGTAAACTTATAGTAGTTGACCCTCGTGATATAGATTTGGCTAAAAAAGCTGATGTGCATATAAAATTAAAACCTGGAACAAACGTTGCATTTGCTAATGGTATAATGCATGTAATCATAGAAGAAGGACTTCAAGATTCAGATTTTATAAATTCTCGTACTGAAGGTTACGAAGAGCTAAAAGAAATAGTTAAGGATTATACTCCAGAGAGAGTAGCTGAAATATGCAATATAGATCCTGATGATTTAAGAAAAGCAGCAATAATGTATGCTAAAGCTGACAAAGCACCAATTATGTACTGTTTAGGTGTTACAGAACATTCAACTGGTACAGAGGGTGTTATGTCAATGTCAAATATGGCTATGTTAGTTGGAAAATTAGGTAGAAAAGGTTGTGGTGTTAACCCAATACGTGGTCAAAACAACGTACAAGGTGCTTGTGATATGGGTGCTATGCCTACTGATTTCCCTGGATACCAAAAAGTTAATAATCCAGAAGTACTAGCTAAATTTGAAAAAGCATGGGGCGTTAAATTAAATCCAAACCCAGGAATAAAAGCAACAGAAGTATTTCCAGCTGCTATAAAAGGTGATATAAAAGGTTTATATATCTTTGGTGAAGATCCAGTCGTAACTGATGCAGATACAAATCATATTATTAAAGCGTTAGAAAGTTTAGATTTCTTAGTAATGAGCGAATTGTTTATGACTGAAACAGCACAATATGCTGATGTTATATTACCAGGTGTAAGTTATGCTGAAAAAGAGGGAACATTCTCAAATACAGAAAGACGTGTCCAAAGAGTACGTAAAGCTGTACAATTAGAAGGCGAAATGAGATTAGATACAGACATATTTATAGATTTATTAAATAGAATGGGATATCCTCAACCTCATTTAACTTCTGCAGAAATAATGGATGAAGTAGCTTCATTAACTCCAAGTTTTGCTGGTATAAGCCATAAGAGACTTGATGAAGTTGGAAGTTTACAATGGCCATGTCCAAGCAAAGATCATCCAGGAACACCTATACTACATGTAGGTAAATTTGCAAGAGGATTAGGATATTTCTACCCAGCTGAATATGTTCCATCTGCTGAATTGCCAGATGATGAGTACCCATATATTCTTATGACTGGTCGTATATTATATCACTATACTACTAGAGCGATGACTGGTAGAACTCCAGAATTAATGGAAATAGCGGGTAAATCATTTATAGAAATGAATATAAAAGATGCCGATGCTCTAGGAATTAAAGATGGTGACAAAGTAAAAGTAGCATCAAGACGTGGTGAAATACAAACTACAGCTGTCGTTGGAACTAAAGTATCTCCAGGCGAAACTTGGATGCCATTCCACTTCCCAGATGGAAATGCTAACTGGTTAACAAATGCAGCTCTTGATAAATTTGCAAAAGCACCAGAATATAAAGTATGTGCTATAAAAATTGCAAAAGCATAAAGGCTGACTCAGTATAAAGTATGTTATAGATATAAAATAACGTATCCTTAAACATTAGTTTATTACATTAGAAAGTTGATGTAAATAGAAGGCACTCGATTAGAGATTTATATAAATTAAATTATTGCAGAAAGTATCACAGAAGATACTGTGATACTTTCCTAAAGATATAATTTGAGTTTTTATATGAATAAGGGGGAAATAAGATGGTACGTTTAACTATAGATGGAAAAGTCGTAGAAGCTAAAAAGGGAACATCTATTTTACATGCCGCAGAATCTGTTGGCATTAAAATACCTACTTTATGCTATATAGAGGATTTACTACCAGACGGTTCTTGTAGAATGTGTATGGTAGAAATCGAAAACAGAGGAAGAACAAAAATGGAGACTGCTTGTACTGCACAAGTTGGCGAAGGACTTGTTGTAACTACAAACAGTGAAAAAGTAAGAAATGCAAGAAAAAATATTTTAGATATGCTTTTATCTAACCATAAAACAGATTGTTTCTCTTGTAGAGCTAATGGGGATTGTAAATTCCAAGATTTATGTTATGAATATGGTGTATCAACAACAACTTATAAAGGGGAGCAAACTGAATTACCTATAGATGATAGTAATCCATTCTTCACATATAATCCAAATCTTTGCATTTTATGTCATAGATGTGTAAATACTTGTCACAAAATAGTAGGACGTGGGGCAATAGACACTATGGAAAGAGGTTTTGATTCAGTAATAGGAACTCCTTTCAATATACCTTGGAAAGAAACTATCTGTGAATCATGCGGTAACTGTGTTCAAGCTTGTCCAACAGGTGCCCTTACAATGAAGAGAAGAACAGAATATCGTCCATATCAAGTAGACAAAAAAGTATTAACAACTTGTCCACACTGTGCAACAGGATGCCAATACTACTTAGTTGTTAGAGATAATAAAGTAGTAGATGTTGAAGCGGCAAATGGAGCATCAAACAAAGGTTTATTATGTGTAAAAGGACGTTCAGGATGTTTTGACTTTGTTCATTCTCCAGATAGAATAAAATATCCTTTAATTAAAAACCATGAAACAGGAGAATTTGAAAGAGCTACTTGGGATGAAGCATTAGACTTAGTAGCATCAAAATTCTTAGAAATAAAAAGAAAATACGGTTCTGACGCATTAGCAGGATTTGCTTGCTCACGTTCACCAAATGAAGACTGCTACATGATGCAAAAATTAGTACGTTGTGCATTCGGAACAAATAACGTAGATAACTGTGCTCGTGTTTGTCACTCTGCATCAGTTGCTGGTTTAGCTATGACTTTAGGTTCAGGAGCTATGACTAACCCAATCGAAGACATAACTAAAAATCCAGACCTTATAATGTTAGTTGGATCAAATCCAGAAGAAGCACATCCAGTTGTAGGTATGCAAATACGTCAAGCTGTTCAAAGAGGATGCAAACTTATAGTAGTTGACCCTCGTGATATAGACTTAGCTAAAAAAGCTGATATACATTTAAAATTAAGACCAGGTACAAACGTAGCATTTGCTAATGGTATAATGCACGTAATTATAGAAGAAGGCCTTCAAGATATGGACTTCATAAATGAACGTACTGAAGGTTATGAAAAAATAAAAGAAATAGTAAAAGACTATACTCCAGAAAAAGTTGCAAAAATATGTCATATAGATCCTGACGATTTAAGAAAAGCAGCAATAATGTATGCTAAAGCAGACATGGCTCCAATAATCTATTGCCTAGGTGTAACAGAACATTCAACTGGTACAGAAGGTGTTATGTCAATGTCAAATATGGCATTATTAGTTGGTAAACTTGGTAGACCTGGTTGTGGAGTTAACCCTCTTCGTGGACAAAACAACGTACAAGGTGCTTGTGATATGGGAGCTTTACCAGGAGACTTCCCAGGATACCAAAAAGTTGCCAATCCTGAAGTATTAGCTAAATTTGAAAAAGCTTGGGGAACTAAATTAAATCCTAACCCAGGAACTCATGCAACAGACATATTCCCTGCTGCTATAAGAGGAGAAGTAAAAGGTCTTTATATATTTGGTGAAGACCCTGTCGTAACTGACCCAGATACTCATCACGTTATAAAAGCATTAGAAAGCTTAGACTTCTTTGTAATGAACGAATTATTTATGACAGAAACTGCACAATATGCAGATGTTATATTACCAGGTGTAAGTTATGCTGAAAAAGAAGGTACATTCTCTAATACAGAAAGACGTGTTCAAAGAGTACGTAAAGCTGTAGAATTAGACGGTGAAATGAGATTAGATACTGATATATTCACAGATATAATGAATAGAATGGGATATCCTCAACCACGCTTAACTTCAGCAGAAATAATGGATGAAATAGCATCAGTAACTCCAAGTTTTGCTGGTATAAGCCACGAAAGACTTGATAAAGAAGGTGGAATTCAATGGCCATGTACTTCTAAAGATCATCCAGGAACTCCAATAATGCACGTTGGTAAATTTACAAGAGGATTAGGTTGGTTCTATCCAGCTGAATATGTTCCATCTGCAGAATTACCAGATGATGAATACCCAACTATATTAATGACAGGACGTATATTATATCATTACACTACAAGAGCGATGACTGGTAGAACTCCTGGATTAATGGAGATAGCAGGCAAGTCATTTATAGAAATGAATATTGAAGATGCAGAAAAAATAGGAGTTAAAGATGGAGATAGAGTAAAAGTTTCTTCAAGACGTGGGGAAATAGAAACAACTGCTCGTGTAGGAACAAAAGTATCTCCAGGTGAAACTTGGATGCCATTCCACTTCCCAGATGGAAATGCAAACTGGTTAACAAATGCAGCACTTGATAAATATGCAAGAATACCAGAATATAAAGTTTGTGCTGTTAAAGTTGAAAAAGCATAAAGCTAGAATATAGTTGATTTTAGAAAAATTTATAAATATTAGAACAGAATATATATAAATAGGTGCCAGAACCTATATGATTAAATATAGGTTCTGGCTATTTCAATATATATGTATTTATAAGTATTATAAATTTCAAAATAAGGATTTTCTAATACTGAAAAAATACATTAGTTATGCTAGAATTAATTTAAAGTATCAAATAGATAGGGGTGATAGTTTTGGATATAGGGGCGCTAATTCTTATGGGTGGAAAGAATAGTAGAATGAACGGTAATGTAAAAGGCCTTCTAAAACTAAACAATATGACATTTCTAGAAAAAATCAAAGAAACTTTAGATGACTTTTCTAGCATATATTTATCTATAAATGACAAATTTTCAAAGAATCAAAAACAAGAATTCGAAAAAATGGGATTCAAATTAATAGAAGATATTTATAAAGAAATTGGACCATTGGGAGGTATATATTCATCTTTATTAAATTGTAAAGAGGAATATCTCTTTATAACAGCATGTGATATGCCTTTTATTACAAAGAAAAATATAAAAGAGTTATGTGACAATATCAATAAAGATATAGATATAGCAGTTTTTTGTGATAAAGATGAAAGACTATATCCACTATGTGCTATATACTCTAAGAAAGTAATTCCAATTATAGAAGAAATGATAAAGCAGAAAAATTATAAGTTGAGCTATTTAATAGATAAGAGTAACTTTGTCAAAATAAATATAGAAGATACTGATATAGAATTAGAGACATTAAGTAATATAAATACACCACAGGAATATGATTCATTAAAAAATAAAATTTAATATTCTCCGAGCAAAAGTATCTAAGGGAAAACTATGATACTGAGCCAAGTAATTTAAAAATTACTTCAGGTTATGATGGAAACGTTGTAGCCATCCGTTATTTGAGAAGGGGAAACTATCAAAGGTAGCGTAATACCTTTATTAGCTATATTTTCTATTTTCAAATTAATAGATTATATAGCAATTTTTTTTAGGGAGGAAACATGATATGGTAGGGATAGAACTTGAATTAGCGATAGAGTTAATTTGTGATTCCGTTAAAAGTATAAACGATATAGAAGAAGTTAGTATAGAGAAAGCTAGGGGGAGAATTATAGGTGAAGATATAATTGCTCCAATTAATCAACCTCCATTTGATCGTTCTCCATTAGATGGTTATGCCTTGAATTCAGAAGATATTACAGGTGCAAGTAAAAAAAATCCTATAAAATTAAAAGTTATAGATGAGATTTGTGCCGGGGGATATACTCATAAAGAAGTAGGTAAAAATGAAACAATTAGAATAATGACAGGTGCAAAAATTCCAAAGGGATGTGATTGTGTCATAAGGCAGGAATCTACTGATTATGGAATGGAAATAGTAGAAATTTATCAAGAAGTAAAGCATCATCAAAATTATTGTTTTGAAGGTGAAGATATTACAAAGGGCAGTAAATTAATAAACTTAGGAGAAAAATTAAGTTATATACATATAGGAATAATAGCATCTATGGGATATGAAAAAGTTAAAGTCATCAGACGACCAAAAGTAGCTTTAATAAGTACTGGGGATGAAGTTATTTGCGGTGGAAAACCTCTTACAGAAGGGAAAATATATGATAGTAATAGAAGAATGATAGCATCTAGATTAGAGGAACTAGGATGTGAAGTTGTTGTTGCAGAAGTAATGGGAGATGATGAAAATTTAATTGCAAATGAAATTAAAGAAATTATCAAAAATGTAGATGTAGTTTTCACTACGGGTGGAGTTTCAGTTGGAAAAAAAGATATTATGCATCAAGTAATAAAAATATTAGATGCAAAAAGAGTATTTTGGAGAGTAAACATGAAACCAGGAACACCAGCTATATATGTACTTTATGAAAATAAGCCATTACTATGTTTATCTGGAAATCCATTTGCTGCAATAGCCACATTTGAACTTATGGGCAAACAACTATTATATAAGTTGGGACAAGACCCAGATTTAAAAGAAGTAAGAAAAGAAGCTGTATTACAAGATGAGTTTTTAAAAGAAAGCAGAGGAAGAAGATTAATAAGGGCGACTTATGATGAAGGAAAGGTATATCTTCCAAAAGGAGGACATTCATCAGGAATGCTTGGTTCAATGATAGGATGTAATTGCTTGATAGATATAAAACCAGGCACACCTAAATTAGATAAAGGAGAAAAGGTACAAGTTGTACTTTTATAAATCCAATAGGAGAATTTTTTAAGTATATGACAAAAAGAAATAAGTTAAAACAGCAAGTGATTATTGCAATATGTGGGGTTAAGAATTCGGGAAAAACTACATTAATAACAAAATTAATACAAAAGTTTAATAGTTTGGGATATAATGTAGCTACAATAAAACATGATGGTCATGATTTTAATGCGGATATAGAAGGGACTGATTCTTACAAACATAAACAAGCTGGTGCATATGGAACAGCTGTCTTTTCAAGAAATAAGTTTTTAGTAGTTAAGGAACAAAAAGAAACTAACGAACAAGAATTGATAGATTTATTTCCAGAGGCAGATATAATATTTTTAGAAGGATTTAAAAAATCTACTTATCCAAAGATAGAGATAATAAGAAATAATAATTCATATGAATCTGTCTGTAATAAAGAGAATTTAATTGCAATTGCATCAGATATAAACGTTGAAAATAATATAAAAAATTTAGATATAGATAAACCAATAATTAATTTAAATAATATAGAAGAGATTGTTGAAAAAATAATTCAGTATATTGAAGTGAAATAGGAGATGATTTTATGAAATGTGTTAAGACTCAAGACGCGGTAGGGCATGTTCTTTGCCACGATATAACTCAAATTATAAAGGATGTAAAAAAAGGTACAGCTTTTAGAAAAGGACATATAGTAACAGAAGAGGACATTCCTGTTTTACTATCATTAGGAAAAGATAATCTATATATATGGGAAAAGAAAGAAGGTATACTTCACGAAAATGAGGCGGCTGAATATTTAAGAGATATATGTATAAATGAAAATATGAGCCAATCAGAAGTAAAAGAAGGAAAAATAGAAATAATAGCAGAAATAGATGGACTTTTAAAAATCAATGTAGAAAGTTTAAGGGCAGTAAATAGTTTGGGAGAGATGATGATAGCAACTCGACACACAAATACTACTGTTAAAAAAGGTGATAAACTTGCAGGAACAAGAATAATACCACTTCTAATAGAACAAGAGAAGATGGAAAAAGCGAAAGAAGTTGCAGGAAACTCACCAATATTATCATTAATGCCGTTTAAAAAGAAAAAAGTAGGTATAGTTACAACAGGAAATGAAGTTTTTTATGGAAGAATAAAAGATACTTTTGGACCAGTAGTAGCTGAAAAAGTTAAAGAATTTGAGGCAGAGGTAATCGGTCAAACAATCGTAAATGATGACATGGAAAAAATAGCGAAAGCAACAGAATCATTCATAGAGCAAGGTGCAGATATGGTATTATGCACAGGAGGTATGAGTGTAGATCCTGATGATAAGACACCAGGAGCAATAAAAAGCACAGGAGCGAGAATAGTTTCTTATGGAGCTCCAGTACTTCCAGGAGCAATGATGTTACTTGCTTATTATAAAAAAGATGAAAAAGAAATTCCAATCGTAGGATTACCAGGATGTGTAATGTATTCTAAAAGAACAGTATTTGACTTAGTTTTACCAAGACTTATGGCTGATGATATGGTTACAAGCGACGATTTAGCTGGATTAGGATTAGGTGGATTATGCTTAAGTTGTGATATATGCACATTCCCTAACTGTGGATTTGGAAAGGGAGTATAAGATGGCAGAAAAATTAAATCACTTTGATCAACATGGAAATGCAGTTATGGTAGATGTTACAGATAAAAATGTAACAGAAAGAGAAGCTATAGCAACAGGAAAAATATTTGTATGTGATGAAACATATGAAAGAATTATAAATGGAAATATGGCAAAAGGAGATGTCCTTGCAGTTGCTAGAGTGGCTGGAATTATGGCGACTAAAAAAACATCAGAACTAATACCAATGTGTCATCCATTAATGTTAACAAAGGCAAAAGTAGACTTTGAATTTAATGAAGAAGAAAAAAGTATAAGTGCTACATGTCTTGTGAAATTAAGTGGGAAAACAGGGGTAGAAATGGAAGCTCTTACAGGTGTAAATGTTGCACTTTTAACTATTTATGATATGTGTAAAGCTATTGATAAAGGAATGGTTATTTCAGATGTGCATTTAGTAAAAAAATCTGGTGGAAAGAGCGGAGATTTTTACTTTAATGAATAAAAATAGTTACATAAACCAAGAGAAAAATTTACATAATAATATACCTGAAAGTGGGAATGAAATATGTTAGATAAATTAAATAGAAAGATTGATTATCTTAGAATATCTGTAATAGATAGATGTAATTTAAGATGCGTTTACTGTATGCCAGAAGAAGGTTTAGAGAGCATCCCACATGAAGAAATTCTTACTTATGAAGAAATTTTAAGAATTTGTGAAACTGTATCACAATTAGGAATTAAAAAAATTAAAATAACAGGTGGAGAACCTTTAGTCAGAAAAGATATTGTAAATTTAATTAGAGATATAAAAAATCTAGATAAAATAGAGCAAGTAACTTTGACTACTAATGGAATACTGCTTTACGATATGTTGGATGATTTATATGATGCTGGAATTGATGCAATTAATATAAGTTTAGATACTTTGAAAGAAGATAACTTTAAACAAATTACTAGAAGAGATGGGCTTGAAAAAGTACTCATGGCTATAGATAAAGCATATAATTTAGGTATTCGAGTTAAGATAAATTGTCTAGCAATTAGAGATTTTAATATAAATGAACTTGCTGATATCGCAAATTTTGCAAAAGATAGAGAAATCGATGTTAGATTCATAGAATTGATGCCGATTGGATTTGGGAAAAAATATACTCAAATAGACAATGATGAAATACTTTCAATTTTAGAAAGTAATTTTGGAACATTTGAACCAGTAACTGAAAAGAGAGGAAATGGTCCAGCTAAATATTATAAAAATAAAGATATGAAAGGATGTATAGGTTTTATCAGTGCTATAAGTCATGAGTTTTGTGAATCATGCAATAGAATAAGACTTACATCTAATGGATTTTTAAAATTATGTCTTCATTACAATAAAGGAATTGATTTAA
>OLPD01001203.1_pt1 | contig 13937 bp, 13 predicted proteins | sample 1672111 | NCBI WGS metagenome assembly OLPD01 (sample SAMEA3136646, study PRJEB25190) | human gut metagenome
CTTGCATGTGTTAGGCACGCCGCCAGCGTTCGTCCTGAGCCAGGATCAAACTCTCACTAAAAAGTTTAATCATTTGCTCAAATTACTTTGAGTCTTTGTTTTAAGACTCTCAAAAGAATTGCTGGTTTACTTTAACTATATTCTGTTCAATTTTCAAAAATCATTTATTCTGTCGCACTCAAGCGACTTCCTTATCTTATCACTTTGTCACTTTTGTGTCAACAGTTTTTTTAACTTATTTTTTCAAGTTTTTTAACTTGTTTCAGTTACTAACTGTTTCCCTCAAGGACAATGACTATTTTATCACAGCATTTACTCTTTAAATATATTATAATTATCATTAATCAAAATTATTCATTATTTTCTTCTATTTTACGATATTTTTCTCTTTTTTTCTATTATTGATACGCTTGGTAAAGAGTATGGTAATTGTTATATTATTTTTAGTTATTTTAACTGTTTAATGAATAAAATTTATTAATAATCAACTTAGAAAGTAGATAAAGATTTAAAAAATAAAACTTGTACTATTGAAGTATTAAATATAAAAAAGTAATTTAACAAACTCTAGTAATTTATTTTTTTTAATATTATAATAATTTATATATCTTTTGCACCCATAGCTCAGTTGGATAGAGTGCTGGACTTCGAATCCAGGCGTCGGGGGTTCAAGTCCCTCTGGGTGCACCATTTATATATAACCTAGTAATTTTTATTTTTACTTATCTATTACTTTTGTTTTCTATAGTTAAGTTAATTTCTTTATGTGTTATAATTTCTTCACTTCCTTCACTAAATTGAGTAATATACTCAAAATAAATTGGTTTTAACTTTAATGTAATTTCTTTTCGATTATCTTTTATCTCATCAAATTTTAATTCCATTGAAGTATAACCATAATAAATACTATTCTTTAAATCTCCTGTAGCAATAGCATCTCCTTGAATTGCTGTAAATCCTTCTCCCTCTGCTTGTAAAAATAAACTATAAATCCCTTCTTCTAAATTTTCCCCTTCAACCTTATAAACAATAAATATTTGTTCATTTACATAATCAACAGTTTCAATAGTAATTTTAAAATTCTCAGTATTAAAACTTTCATTTACAACTAGTCCATTTTCTGTGTATCTTATTTCAAGCCCAAAATTTTCATTTAGAACTTTTATTACTGGACCGAATAATGGCACTTCTTCTGCCAAAATAGGATTAACAAAGTTAATTCCAACTATAATAACTATTAAAACACAAGCCACTTTTAAACTTTGTTTTACATATTTGCTTACTACTGTTTCCTCTTTCTCTTGAATCTGACTATAAGCTTCATTAACCTTATTTCTCAAAGAGTCTGGAATAACTATATTTTCTGTATCTTTTATTTTTTTTAAATTCTTATCTATATAATCCATCTACATTACCTCCTCTTCTTTTACAAATTGGGCAATTTTAATTTTTGCTCTCGATAATCGCGATTTAACAGTTCCTATTGGAATATTCATCAAATCAGCTATTTCTGATATTTGCATATCTTCAAAATAAAATAAAACAATTGGTAACCTTAAGTCCTCTGATAAGCTTTGAATTGCCTTTTTTAAATCAAAATTCTCATATTCATCATTAGTATAATTCTCTTTAATTTCATTAAAATCAATATACTTTTTATTAAAGTTATAAATTTTATTGCACTCATTAATTAAAATTCTTATTAACCAGGTTTTAAAAAACTCATCCTTCTTTAATGTATTTATATTCTTATACGATAATAAAATTGTATTCTGAATTGCATCATCTATATCTGCCTGCGATAGCAATATACCTTTTGCAACTCTATACATACTTATAAGATTTTCTTCAATTAAATTAATAAATGCTTCTTTATTACCTTTTTTTGCTTTTATTATATTGTCTTCCTTCCTTCTTCTAAACATGTATATTCCCCCCTTTTTTTAATTATTAGATATTTAAAGTTAATAAAAGGTTCATATGTATTTTAAAATATGAATATCCTTTAGTAACTCATAATACAAGTTTTGATAGAACCTTTAAGATATTATAGTATAAAAAATAACTCATCGAACTATTACAATAGTATCAATGAGTTATATCTAATATGCAAAAGTATATTTCACCTTTTACACACATATATGTCTTTTAAACTGGTACCTCTTCATTAATTACTTCATTAACAACCTTTTTCTTGCTATCTATAAAAGTAAATTCATTTAAAATTATATCAACTTTATACTTCTTTTCCCCTGTTTCACTAACATAATTGCTAGTTTTAATCTTTCCTTCAACAGCTAATTTGCTTCCCTTACCAACATTATGAGCTAATATTATAGCCTTTTTATCAAAAGCTACTATTTCTATGAATGTAGCTATTCTTTCATTTGTTTTAACATTATATTCATTTACTGCTAAGGTGAATCTAACATACTTTCCTTCTTTTTTATCATTCTTATAATTCTTCAACTCTAAATCATTAACTACATTACCTACTAAAGTAACTTTATTCATACTTTACACCTCCAAGAATTAACTATCTTAATTCTTGACCTAAATATAATTTCTTATACATATAAACTATATTTTTATTAAAATCCCAAATCACTAGTAATCATATCTACTCCCATGTTAATTAGCCTATTTATATCCTTTTTATTATTTACAGTCCATACATTAACTTTTGCACCATTTAAATGAGCTAAATCAATTTTATCTTTTGTTATTTTATCTATTTTAATATCAATTCCATAATTACCGTATTTTTTTAATAAGTTAATATTTTCTATAGTTATGTCACCTAAATATTGAAAATGAATTTTATCACTATATTCTCTAATATATTTTATCCATTCATATGAAGTAGATATTATTATAGTATTATCTTCAAGTCCATATTTTTTTATTTTATCAACAATTTCCTTAACTTTTTCCACATTAACTAACTTGAATTCAATAACTGGTGTTACTTTATTTTCAACACAACAATTTAAATATTCGTCTAAAGTCGGTATTTTTAAATTATTATAATTATTAACATTATTCCCACTATCTATATTAAGTTCTTTTACTTCTAATAAATTCATATTTTTTATTTCCCCTATACCGTTTGTCATCCTTTCAACATCAGCATCATGAAATACAACAATATTTCCATCCTTTAATACATATATATCTGCCTCTACTCCCCAAGCTCCAATACTAGCCGCCCTATTAAATGATTGTATAGTATTTTCAGGCTCTAAAGCACTAGCACCTCTATGTCCTATCATTTTTATATTACGCTCATCTCCATATGTATTCATACTAACATTTAACATTATAATTAATAATAATATACTTACTCTTAAAATATTATTTATAATCTTCATACTTCACTTCTTCTTTCTATTATACTTAATACTTCTTTAAATATATTATTAATACTTCTACTCAAAATAATGCATTTTATCTACATAAAAAGAGGTATTTAATGAAAAATACCTCTTTTTAATATTATTTAATTATAGCTTCTCTTAATCTATCTGATGCACTAACTAATTCGTTTTGCCAATCTTTAACAGTCTTAGTCCCATTCATTATTGAATCTATTATTAAGACATAAGAATCATTCCAAACTAGACCTTCAATTGGTTCAGTAGCAGCGAATCCACCCATAACTGGTTTAGCACCATTTTCATAAACACTTAGTATTTCAATTTGTAATTCATCTAAATATTGACTAGCTATTTCTATAGCACCTTCTACAGGAACAACTGATTTTCCTAACTCTGCAATTATTCCTACAGCTTCATCACTATAAAGATAAGCCATAAATTCTTCTGCTAATTCTATATTAGAAGCTTCTGCAGGAATATACATTTGTTCAAAGAAGTTATAAGAATACATATCTCCACCATCTTCATATGCTGGATATGCTGTGAATCCCCATTCAAACCCATCTGCTCTTGGTGCATCTGCCATTTCACCTGGTAACCAATCTCCATTATTTATAAATAGAGCTTTGTTATCTAAAACTAATTGTTGATTCTTTTTGTAGTTATCTCCATTAGCATTTGCTACAACTGATGGTTCTGTGTAATCTTTAAGCTTAGCGAATGTTTCTAATACTCTAGTAGCTTCCTCTGAAGTCCAGAATCCTTCTTCGTAATTCATTGCTTTATTAAACCCTTCAATACCACCTGATGCTGCTAACATAGCTGGCATAGCAGAGTCAAAATATCCTGCTGTTGGATAAGCAAATAAAGATATTCCATCAGCTTTTGCTTTATCACCTAAGGCAAAGAATTCATCCCAAGTTTTTGGAACATCATACCCCTTCTCTTCAAATAATCCTTTATTATAGAATAACCCTGTAGGACTATAGAATAATGGCGCTAAATATGTTTTACCATCTCCATATGGAGCTGTAGATGAAGTATCTAAGAATCCATCTAATATTTTATCTTTTACCTTTACACTTTCACCAGGAACAGTCATATTCATAACATCGCTTAAATCATGTAGAGCTTGTTCATTTATAAAAGTTTCTGTTAAAGCTTCTGGTCTACCAGTCGCTAAATATATTAAATCTGGAATATTCCCACCTTGAATCTGTGGTCTAATTATTTCTTCTAAATTAGAAGCCGTAGTTAATTCAACTTTTACGCCTTCATGATCTTCTTCAAAATTTTCAACCAACTTTTCCCAATGGGCTACTCCACGTCCACCATCTAAGGCTGCAATTTTTAAAACCTTTTCTTCTCCTGAGTCTGTAGATACAGACTCGTTTGATCCTTTTCCTGAATCTGTAGATGCTGAGTTACCACAACCAGCAAATAATGTAGTTGCAATAAGAGCACTTAATATAAATGATAATTTTTTAAATCTCATAAAAAACTCCCCTTTACCTTTTATACCTATATTTTACATTATTGTAAACGTTATATCTATAAAATTTTTGTTTTTTTTTTTAGTTATCTTGCGTTTAAGCCAATTTATAATAATTTATAACCCTAATGTACTCTCAACAATTTTACTTATTTCTTCAGCCTTTTCTAAAGAATCCATTTCTGCAAATACCCTTAATACAGGTTCCGTACCTGAGAAACGAACAATTACCCAACCTCCATTTTTAAAGTATACCTTATATCCATCTCTATATGACACTTTCTCAACTTCATAGTTAAATTTTATTGGTTTCTTTTTAACCATTAATAAATCAATTAATTCTTCTTTCTTCCTTTGTGGCATTTTGTAATCTCTTTCAGACATGTATAATTTTCCATATTCATTGCATATATCTTCATATATTTCTGATAATGATTTACCTGTTACTGCTATCATTTCAACTAAAAGAGATGCTGCATAAACTCCATCTTTTCCTTGAATATGTCCTTTAACAGTAAGTCCTCCACTAGACTCTCCACCTATTATTGCATTACTTTCAATCATCTTAGATGATATATGCTTAAATCCAACTGGAACTTCATAACATTCTTGTCCAAAACTCTTAGCTACCCTATCTAAAAGCTCTGTTGTAGCAATGTTTCTAACTACTGGCCCAGTCCATCCCTTATATTTTAATAAATAATAATATAATAAAACTAAAATATCATTAGGATGAAGGAATCTTCCATTGTTATCAATAACTCCAAGTCTATCTGCATCACCATCAGTTGCTATACCAATATCATATTTTCTATCAATAACATAATTTTGTAAAGCTCTTAAATTAGCTGCATTTGGTGTAGGAAGTTTTCCACCAAATAAAGTGTCATGACGTTCATTAATAACATCTAATTCACATCTAGCTGTTGCAAGTATAGTTCTTAATGAAGTTTGGCTCACACCATACATTGGATCTAAAACAACTCTTAAATGCGCATTTCTAATAGCTTCAATATTTATTTGAGATAAAATACAATCAATGTATTCATTAAAAGGATTATCATACTCTATTAATCCTTGAGCAATACCTTCTTCAAAATCTATTGATTTTATTTCTTCGCCTTCTAATTCTTTAATATATTTTTCTACATCATTTGTAACTATTTCATCAGCATCTTTTCCACCCTTAGTAAATAATTTTACTCCATTATAAAGTGCTGGATTATGACTTGCTGTTATTGCCATACCATAATCTAATCCTAATCTTTTAACTTCAAACATTATTAAAGGGGTTGGTACTCCTCTATGAATAAATAACACTTTAATTCCCTCATAGGCTAAAACTTCGGATATCCACATTGTAGCTTCTTTAGATAAAAATCTCCTATCATAGCCAACAACCATAGTTCTATTTTCAACATTCTCAGCCTTCATTTTTCTAGCAACAGCTCTAGCTAATTGTTGAACATTATCCTTAGTGAAATCTTCTCCTATTATTGCTCTAAATCCTCCGGTTCCAAATTTAATCATAAAATTCACCTCTCAACTATATTTTTTAATACATATTTATCTACAATAAAATTTAATTTATCCCACTTTATTTCCATATCTCTTACAAGCTTAAGTTGAGTTCTTGTTCTATCCAAATTTTGATCTTCATAACTGGTTTTATAATAAACATCACCATCTAAATAATCAGTTAAAAATCTAATTCCTTGTTCTAAAGTAATTACTTTTGCACCCATAGGTAACATTTTAATTTCATTTTTAGTAAGGCTACCATCTGTTCCTTCTAAAAATCCTTTTGTAAATGCTTCAAAAAACTCCAAATCAACATATACTTTACTTAAATCTTTTTCATCTTCTAATGCATGTGTTGCTCCACTTCTTATTGCATCTCCAAAATCATATAATGAAAGTCCTGGCATTATTGTATCTAAATCAATAACACATATTCCTTCTTTAGTTTTCTCATCCATAAGAATATTACTTATCTTTGTATCATTATGAGTAACTCTTAAAGGTAATTCTCCCCTTTCATACATATCAAGTAATATAGAAGTATCATTTTTTCTTTCTAATATAAAATTTACTTCTTCTCTTACTTTATCTAATCTATTAGCTTTATTATTTTCAATTGCACTTAAGAATGTTTTAAATCTCTCTCTTGTATTATGAAAATTAGGTATAGATTCATATAAAGTTTCTGCTTTATATTCTGATAACATATTTTGAAATTCTCCAAATGCCTTTCCAGCTTTGTAAAAATCATTTGATGATTCTAAGATATCATAAGTTATGGTATTAGAAATAAATTTAATAGCCCTCCAATAATTCCCTAATGAATCTTTAAAAAAGCTTTTTCCTTCCTTAGTAGGAATTACTGTTATAGTTTGTCTATCTATATCTCCATGATTATTTTTGACTACCTCTTTTAAATAATTGCATATATTACAGTAATTTTCCATTAATTTTTCAACATTTTTAAAAATTAGGTGATTAATCTTCTGTAAAATATATTTCTCTTCTTTATTATTATTTTTACATACCACTAAAAATGTATCATTTATAATTCCACTTCCAAAAGACTTAACATTTACAATATCACCATCAAAATCAATGGCCTCAAGAGCTTCTGTTGTAAATTTTAAACATTCGTCATGCATCTTGGTTTTATTTCCTCCCATATATTTTTATTGTAAATTCCCTCTTTTATCATATCCTCTATGGCTGCTCTTACAATATACTTATCCTCTTGATATGTAACTCCATACCATTTATCCTTAGATTCCATAACTTTTACTTTTATTTTATTATTTGCTAGAAGTGAACTTACAACAGAAGGTATAAAATATTCACTCTTCCTTGGATCTTTTATTGCTTCTGTATCTAAAAAAGTCTTAAATTGATCTTCAAGAGCCTCAAATATATTCGTATTAAATGCCCACATATTCATTGATACAGGAGAATTATATTCTAATTCAATCCAGTTAACTTCATCCTCAGTATAGAAAGCTGATTCATCCTTCTTTATTATTTTTGTTCTTTCAACAACTTCTTCTAAATAACCATCTTTTACTTTACAAACACCTCTTGCAACATGTCCATTTTCTGAAAGTGTATTGCATAATTTATACCCAATCATTCCATACATATTTTCATCATTATTTGTAGTTAAGAATTCATATATTTTATTAAAAGCCTCTTGACCATAAAAATCATCTGCATTTATTGCAACAAATGGAGCATCAACTACATCCTTAGCACATAATATAGCTTGACCTGTTCCCCACGGCTTAGTTCTATCTTTTGGAACTGTATATCCTTCTGGTAAATTATCTATTTTTTGAATTGCATATCTTATTTCTGCATATTTCTCAAGTTTATTTCCTATAAGTTCTTTAAACTCTTCTTCAATTTCTTCTCTTAGTATAAAAACTATTTTTTCAAATCCTGCCTTGATTGCATCATGGACAGCTAACTCTAATAATATCTCTCCATTTGGACCAATCTTATCTATTTGTTTTAACCCACCATATCTACTTCCAAGTCCTGCTGCCATTATTAATAATATTGGTTTCATATATTCTTCTCTCCCTTTTACTGATATTTTTTATTATATGAATATAACTCTGCAAGTAATACTGCTAATCCTATAAACATAATAAGAAGCCCATTATATCCACTTATTGTATTTCCTTTTATAACTAATATAATTGATATAATAAATATTAAAATATAAATTATCTTCTTAACCATAAAATCACCCCTATAGGTAGTTAGTAACTTTTAGTTAGTAGTTAGTAAATTATAAAACTTTCTATTTTTATATATCCCAAATTTACATCCTAACTACTAACTACTAACTGATAACTTCTAACTAATTTTGTTCCACTTAATTTCCCCTGGTTGTAATTCAACTTCTGTCTTATTTCCATTTCCATCATATACAAATGTAATTTGTTTTTCATGTGAATTGTTAATTACTGCATATTTGTTACTTTCTAAATATGCTGAAACCTCACAATTTAAATTATCTGCATACCATATTTTCATTTTATCTTCTTTATGAGCAGCATAGAAGCAGCTTCTCATAAGTATTCGTGTATTTTCAATGGAGTATGGTAGTCCTGCTATATATACAGCTCTTCCCTTTCCATAATCATTAGATGACATTAATAAATCTCCATTTCTATAGCAAATAATTTCTGTATCTTTGCCCTTAGCATATACATTCTTTTGTCCTTCGCCAAAATCTATTTCACCCGTTACATCTGCTGTAATAAAATGCTTATCTAATTCTTTATTAAAATATTTATCTGTACTTAATGAGAATCCTAATTCTTTATCTACACCTAAGGCTTCTGATAATTGGAAGAAATGTCCTCCCTCAAGAACTGCTGATGGTTCCCCAACACCAACAAATCCTCCACCATTATATATCCATTCTCTTATAGTAGTTATAATCTCCTTATCTAACCATTTTTCTCCACCACTAAATGCAGTCCCTGCATCACCAGCATTAATAATTACATCCATATCCTTTGGAATTCCATTATTCTTAATATCATCAAAACTTATAAATTCTACATCAAAACTCATTCCACTTAAAGATTCTATAATACCTAAATAAGTGTATATTTGCTTATACCATAAAGCATGAGCAACCATATGAGTTTGCCACGTTCTAAGTTTTCCCCAACAATTTAATATTCCAACTTTCAATCCACAATATGGTTTATTTCCACCTATATTATCATAAATTTCTCTAAATTCATTACATACACTTTCTATATACTCAACAAATTTAGGGAATTTATATGCCAATGATAAATATCCACCATAACCAATTCTATCTACTGGTTTTCTCATTAATGCCCTTCTTGCTGTTACCCAATTTTCTTTTGCTTCTATACAAGGATCATTTCCTTCAAAAAATGTATCTGGGAAAAAATATGGTAAAAATCTACCTTCTGTATATTTAACTCCCGGAATATCAGCAATCATTCTAAGCGTTGCTCCTCCACCAACAGATCCAACGACTCCGTCTAATCCTATACTGCTAAAATATTTACCGTAAGGTTCTGTTCCTATCCAGTTATCCCCCAAAAACATCATTGCTTCTCTTCCATCTGCATGAACTATATCAACAAGCTTCTTAACATTCTCGGCTACAAACTTTTGTTGAAAATCTATATAATCTAAGTATTGTCTAGAAGGTACTCTAAATGGAGAGTTATAATATCCTTGATCGACGATATCTTCCGGCCTTAATGCATAACCTTTTTCTTCTTTAAAAGCTTCTAATGCTTCTGGACTTACACTTGAACTATATCCAAACCAATCAACGAACTTCTCTTTAGCTAAATCATTAAATATCAATGTAAAATGATAAAAGAACGTTGTAAATCTTACTACATTAGATTCTGGATGTTCATCTAGCCACTTATGCATAGCTTCAAAAATATATTTATTACTCTTAGGTTTTCTTGCATCAAATGGCATCTCATGCGGCTTGTCTCCCCAATTATTTGTAATGTGATTATACATTTGGGTTGGATCCCAAAGGCAATAAGCTAAAAATGTTACAGTATATTCATGCCATTTATCAACATTTTCTATAATAACTTCTTGAGATTTTTCGTCATAACTCCATAATTCTGTCTCAATTACTTCATTTGTAGTTCTATCTATTACTTCCCACCATGTTTTTATATCATGATAAGTATCAGGCTGAACTTGTTCACTGAAATACCCATCCATTATCTTAATTCTTAATTTATCCTCACTTGCAACATGGTGCTTAGTCATTAAATATGTTTGTTGTAACTCTTCTTTATTTGCTTCTGCCCATTTATTATCTCCGCGTGCAACAAAGTAAGTTGAATATATTCTTTCTGCTAACCCTTTTATTTCCCTAGGAAGCTTAAATCCATCACAATCTCTTATTCCATCCGCTCCCCACTTTTCTGCTATTTCCATAGTTTCTTTGATAAAATTATCATCTGTCGGTATTGTTACTCTTCCTTTATTCATCTTTCTTTCCCCCTATTCTTTTATACCGCCTACTGTCATTCCTTCTGTTAATTGTTTTTGTACTAAAATATAAAGTATTATTGTTGGAATCATTACTATAACTAATCCTGCATACATAGCTCCATAATCTGTTGCTGTTTTTTGTACTTGCATTAAATTCAATAATCCAACTGGTAAAGTTTTTGACGAATTTGGAAGTAATGTTAATGCAATTATATATTCATTCCAAAAAGCTAAGAATTGAAATAGTATTACAGTTATAATACTTGGTTTAGCCATTGGAATTATTACCTTAATTAATGTTTGAAAATGAGTACATCCATCTATTGTTGCTGCTTCTTCATAAGCTTTTGGTAATGTACGTAAATAATTAGATAGTAAATAAATTGTAAAAGGCAATGCTGTTGAAGCATAAACTAAAGCTAGTACAATTTTATTATCTAAAAATACCGTCATCGCAAGAGGAAGAGCAAATATTTGTTTCATTGCCTTATCTGCATCAAGTATTAATAAAAATATTGGAACTACAATATAATTAACATTTATAAATAATCCAGCTGCAAATAATGTGTTTATTAATTTTCTACTTTTAAAATTAAATCTTGATAATACATAAGCTGCTGGTATAGCAATAACTAAAAGAATTATCAACGCAAGTGCAGTTACAAATATAGAATTTAAGAAATATTCTCCCATATGTGATTTAATAAATGCATTTGTAAAGTTTTCTAACTGGAATCCCTTTGGTAAAGCCCATGGACTACCATAAAATTCTGATTTATCTTTAAAAGAAGCAAGTATTGACCATCCTAAAGGTATCAATATGCTTAATGTAAATAATATTAAGCATAAATATATAAATGCTTTCATTAAGTTACTAGATGATTTCTTCTTATTCTTAATAGCTGATTGTTTATAATTAACCTGTTTTTCAGTAATATTTTGCATATCTAACACCTCCTAATACTCTATTACTTCTCTTTCTGTTATTTTGCTAAGAATTAAAGATAATCCAAATGAGAATAAGAAAATTACAACTCCTATAGCCATACCATATCCATATGAAGAGTTACCATAAGCTTGCTTGTACATATATCCTAATACTGTTTCTGAAGCCCCATCTGGTCCTCCACTAGTCATTACTTTTACAAATAAGAAACTTAAGTTAATACAACTTATTATAAAGAAAGTTAAAGTTGTTCTAACTGTTCCCCATACAAGTGGTAAAGTTATACTAAAGAATTGATGAATTTTTGAAGCTCCTTCTAAATCAGCTGCTTCATATAAACTTTCTGGAACACTACTCATAGCTGACATATACATAACCATATAATAACCAACTGCTTGCCATATCATAGCAATAGAAATACACCATACTACAGTTTTAGGATCACCTAACCACATTCTTTGCCAACTCTCCAATTTAAATAAACTTAAGGTTGCATTTATAATACCTTGATTTGGATCTAATATTGCTGAGAATATAGCTGATATAACAACTACAGAAAGAATATTTGGTAAGTAAAAAACTATTCTGAAAAAATTATTAAACTTAATATCTTTTCTAATTAATATTGCTGCTAATGCAATAGCTAATATTAATGTTACAATACTTACAAACACAATTAAAAATAATGTGTTTTGAAATGACTTTATAAATTTTTCATCTTTAAACAATATAATGAAATTATTAAGCCCTACAAATTTTTTATTATTACTTAATCCTCCCCATTTAAATAATGACATCCAAAATACGCTTATAGTTGGCATTATCATAAAAATGAAAAATAAAATAACTGCTGGTATAACAGACAATCCTATAAAAAGTTTTTTGGATTTACTATTTTTTCTCAATTAAACCACTCCCCTTTACCTTTTTATTACATTTGTTAATTATATTTTATCCAACTGTAATCTTTTACACAACAAAATTGTTGCTTTATTTTTTAGTTATATTGCTAATCAAGCAATATATTCTAAAAAAGACTATAGTAAACGTTTAATTTTTGTATTATAATGGTATAACTGATAAAAAGTGTTTAGGGGTGTTTTATGAGTAATACAAGATATAATGTTAATGAAAAAAATATTTATAATATTGATTTTGAACTGCTTTATATAAGTAAATCAAAATACGGGGAAGATTGGCATAGTACTTCTCACTTCCATCCATTTACTGAAATCTTTTTTATAACTCACGGTAATGGAATTATGGAAATTGATTCTATTGATGTTTCTGTTAAGGAAGGTGATTTAATAATTATTAATCCAAACTGTCCACATACTGAAAAATCATCTTATAATCGTATGGATCAATTAGAATATATAGTATTCGCTATTAACAATTTAGCTTTAGCAAATAAAAGTTTACCACAATTAAATGGCGATGATTCAAATCCAACATACTATAAAATAATGAATTTAAACAATAACAAAAGTGTAATTTTATATTACTTAAATACTTTAGTACATGAAGTAGAAGAGAAGAAGGTTAATTATGAATTAGCCTGCAAAAGTATATTAACTCTATTTATAATTTATATTTCTAGAAATACTGAATCTAATTTATTAATTGCTGATAATCCTGAAAAACTTAATATTGAATGTGTTAAGATTAAAAACTATATAGACTCTCATTATTCAGAAAATATAACTTTAGATATTTTGTCTAACTTAAGCTACGTAAATAAATTCCATCTAGTTCATCTATTTACTAAACAAATGGGAATTTCACCAATAAACTATTTAATAAATAGACGAATCGAAGAATCTAAAAATCTGCTAACTACAACCAATTACTCAATAAGAGATATTTCTACTATAGTTGGATTTTCTAACTCTTCTTATTTTAGTCAGATGTTTAAAAAATTCACTGGTTATTCTCCAAGAATGTATAAAACTAAATATACTACTTTAAAATAATGCATTATAATTTTATTTAAGGTAACAAAAAAAGACAATCCATAAGATTGTCTTTTTTGGAGCGGGTAGTGGGAATCGAACCCACCTTTCCAGCTTGGAAGGCTGGAGTA
>OLPD01001205.1_pt1 | contig 13928 bp, 10 predicted proteins | sample 1672111 | NCBI WGS metagenome assembly OLPD01 (sample SAMEA3136646, study PRJEB25190) | human gut metagenome
AGATTTTGCAATAAAATCCATAAAAAACATGGAAAAAGAATTTGCGGAGTTTAAGCAGGCAAAGAGCGATGGGAGGCTTGTGGTGCTGCCGTGCGCAGCAGGAAACACGGTGTGGGTGTTAGACCTGGACGGAGCGCCGCGGGAAATGATATTGGATGAACCTGATATACGGTGTCATTGCAAAAAAGAGGACAATTTATGTATGGCATTATGTGACGCGAAAAATACAGGAGTATACGCTTATCGTTTAAAAAATGATGGATCAGACCTTGGCAAAAAAATATTTCTCACCCGCGAAGCAGCCGAGGCGGCGCTTGCGGAAATGGAGGAGCAGGAATGACACGCAAAACCAAAACAGCGCTTAAGATCATCGGCACGGCGATATTAGCCCTCATGGTGCTTACGCTGATAGCGAGAGGGGCGGGGTAAAAGATGAAATACGAACTAAACAGGCTATACAACATAGACTGCATGGAAGCGATGCAAGAGATACCGGACAAATATTTTGAACTGGCGATCGTTGATCCGATATATGGGGATGTAAGGGCGGGCGGATATATGACTGGGAAGTCGCAGGGTGGCGTCGCCAGACATCCGAAATATAACTATGCAATATGGAATCAAAAAAAGACATTAGAAAGAAGATTTTCGCAGAAAGAAAGCTGCACACAGATGAACAGATAGAGGCAATGAGCCGCACGATCACTGACAAAGTGACCGCACTTCCTGCATTTAAGAATGCGGACCGCATTCTGGTATATGCAGATTACAACCATGAAGTTGTCACAGAGTATCTTATAAAAGAAGCATGGAAGGCCGGCAAGGAGGTTGCAGTTCCCAAGGTTGTGGGAAAGGATATGGTATTTTATAAGCTGACAGACTTGGCCCGGCTGGAACCCGGATATTTTGGGATTCCTGAGCCTGTATCGGGGGAGATCGTCAACTGGTCAAAGGCTCTTATGATCATGCCGGGAGTGGCTTTTGACAGAGCAAACCACAGAGTCGGATACGGCGGTGGCTTCTATGACCGTTATCTTGAGAAACATCCGCAGCTTGAAAGAGTTGCCATTGCATTTTCTTTTCAGATGTTGGCGGAGGTTCCCACAGAACCTACTGATATCTGTCCGCAGATCATAGTAACAGAAGAGGAGATATGCTATCTTACTGACTGAAAGGGGACCTGAACATGAACGAAATGCTGAACCGCCTTGGCATGAATGCGAAGGCAGCTGAAACAGAAATGAGAAATCTTTCTACAAACAAAAAGAATGAAGTACTTCTTGCAGTAGCAGATAAACTGGTAAAGGATGCACAGACTCTGATCAATGCCAACAGGCTGGATGTGGAAACCGGAAAAAGGAATCATATGCCTGAGGGACTGATCGACAGGCTTCTTCTCACAGAGAGCAGGATTGAAGGAATGGCAGAGGGCCTGCGCCAGGTAGCAGCCCTGGATGATCCTGTCGGGGAAGTAACCGGGATGAAAAAACGCCCAAACGGACTGCTGATCGGGCAGAAGAGAGTACCTCTTGGCGTGATCGGAATTATCTATGAAGCAAGACCGAATGTAACTGCGGATGCATTTGCACTCTGCTTTAAGACCGGTAATGTAGTAATCCTGAAGGGTGGAAGTGATGCGATCCATTCCAACGAGGCCATTGTAAACTGTATCAGGGAAACTCTGAATGAACAGGGTGTGACAGAGGATGCGATTCAGCTGATTTCTGATACATCCAGAGAGACAGCAGCAGAATTCATGAGGATGAACCAGTATGTGGATGTGCTCATCCCGCGAGGCGGCAGAGGCCTGATCAAAGCCGTAGTGGAGCAGAGCACCATCCCTGTGATTGAGACCGGTACTGGAAACTGCCATATTTATGTGGATGAAACCGCAGACCTTGAGATGGCAGCAGACATTATCATGAATGCCAAGACTCAGAGAGTAGGCGTCTGCAATGCCTGCGAATCTGTTCTTGTACATAAAGATGTAAAGGATGCCCTGCTTCCAGTCCTTGCAAAGCGTCTGCAGGAGAAACATGTGGAGATCCGCGCAGATGAAGCGGCTTATGCGTTGATCCCGGGAGCTGTACACGCAACAGAAGAAGACTGGGGCAAAGAATATCTGGATTATATTCTTTCTATTAAAGTGGTTTCTTCTGTGGAAGAGGCGATTGCTCACATCAATAAATATAATACAAAACATTCAGAGGCAATTATTACCAATAATTATGAACATGCACAGAAGTTTCTGGATGAGGTGGATGCTGCGGCAGTTTATGTCAATGCCTCCACACGTTTTACAGATGGATTTGAATTCGGTTTCGGGGCAGAGATCGGTATCAGCACACAGAAGCTTCATGCGAGGGGACCTATGGGACTTCTGGCTCTGACCACAACGAAATATATCATCTATGGAAACGGACAGGTACGCCCATAGACAGCACATTGATTTTTTCTGAGGGATGTGCTATACTTCAATTCAGATTTGGGATTACTGACTGCTTCGTGGGGAATAAGAAATCGGATGGTGTCAGTAGTGATTTTAACTAAAACTCATCTATGGGAGGACATACAATGAGAAAAAAACAACTTTTTGCATTATTAATGGCAGGTGCCCTGTCTGTAGGAATGGCACCGACAGCCACATTTGCAGCAGATACTGCTGCTGAGACATCAGCCGAAGGCGAACTGGAAGGTGAACTTGACTCTGCAGATACAGAAGAACCTTCTGAAAATCCGGCTGAAACTCCTGAGGAACCAGCCGAAGATCCAGCCGAGACACCGGAAGATCCGGCTGAAACTCCTGCCGAAACAACAGCTGATCCTACAGAGGCACCGACTGCTGAAGAAACTGATGAGCAGGCTGCTGAGGCAGGATCTGCGATTGTGATTGGCGGAGATTCCTTTACTTCTCTGGAAAAAGCGTTCGCAGCAGTACCAGACTGTGAGGATATGATAAATGGTGAGCCTACTTATGTAAAATTAAAAGGAACCATTGAAGTCAACAACACAATAAATGTTCCTGAAAAGAAGAATATCATGCTGGTTGCTGCTGAAGATAATACTACGATCAAACGTGCAGCAGGCTTTACTGAGAGTATGTTTACTGTTAATGGTGGTAATCTTCAGATGGCAGGTTCGGCAGAAGATGCGGCAACAGGCGCTGTTGACAGTACTTTAATTGTTGATGGAACTGGTGAAGGGGTTACTGGTTCTATTGTTGAAGTGATAAGTGGTAACTATGCTTTATCTGATGGAGCAACTCTGACAGGTAATACTACAACAGGAGATGGCAGTGCAATCAACAACAGTGCGAATGCATATCTTTTAGGAGGTACAATCACAGCAAACAGCACGACAGGAAATGGTGGTGCGATTAATAATGCTGCCGGTGCAAACGTATATCTTCAGAATGGCACGATTACAGCCAACTCCGCTGCAGCAGGTGGTGCAATTTACAGTGAAGGAACTGTAAATATTCAGGGAACCTTAAGTGTTACAGGAAATACCGTTACAAATTCTTTTGAAGCTGCAAGTAACCTTGTGCTTGCCAAAGACGGTGTGATCAATGTAAGCGGTGCTGTTACAGGTTCTGCCATTGGTGTTGCTGTTCAGGAGGCTAACGCCGGAAGAACAGTCGTAAAGCTGGGTGACGCTGTTACTGATGTGAAACTGGCGGATGTTCTTTCTCAGATTACATATGAGGGAGATTCCAGCCTTAAAATCGGAGAAGACGGAACTTTAGTCAGTACAACAGAACCGTCCCCTACCCCAACTCCTGCAGAAGAAAAACTGAAAGTAACAGGAAAAGAATGCAAATGGTCAGGAAGTGGTACTGTTAAAATTAAGTTCCAGTCAAATGTAAAAGGTACCTATTATATAGACTGGGTAAAACGTGGTGAGAAAGCACCGACAATCGATACTTCCAGAGTAGGTGCTCCTATTGAGGCTGATACAAATGTAACAGCAAAAGTTACTGATCTTCCTGACTATGATGTTGATATTTATGTATGTGTGATCAGTGATAAGGATAAGAGTAATTATGGCTCTGTAATGTTCCAGCCTGATTCAAAAGAACGTCCTGTTACACCTACACCATCTCATACTCCGGTAGTACCCGATGTAAAAGAGAGTGTTGTACAGGGATTTGAGAAAGCACTTGTGTTCTATCCGAATACTTTCTATGACTTCAAGGTAATCGGTGCGGGTACACAGAACAATAATCCGGGAGAAGGTGATGTCAGATGGGTACCTGTAGGATGGAGTATGTCTTCTAACCCGTCAACCTGGAACACATCCTGGAAAATTGGTGCCAAGAGCGGTATTTATACAGATGCCGAGAAAGCATATACTATTTACATTAAATATGCAAAACAGGTATACAGTGGAAATGACTGGCAGGAAACAGATGCTTCCGAAGTTCTGCCCTATCAGTTCAAGGCAGCTCCTCTGACACAGGCCACTACCACACCAGGTGCAAACGGAACAAACGGAGACGGAACCGGATCCGGCGACGGAACTACAGATGGAGGAACTACAGATGTAACTCCGACAACCTATGCAGACGGAACAAACGGAACAGCGAAATCAGCAGTATCCACAGGTGATGAATCACCGATTGGAACTATGCTGGCTCTTGTTGCAGCTTCTGTTCTTGCAGGTGGTTACGTACTGATAAGAAGACGTAAAAAAGAAATGTAAATATAATCCAATTATTTTTAAGAGACAGGTCTTATGGCCTGTCTCTTTTCATATATATAATAATAAGGCAGCCATTCGTCCATACAAGTCAGAATCCGAAATCTGATCCAGGCTGCTGAACATTTGCCAAAAAGGAGGATAGAATGTATGTCAACAGAACAGATGGGAACTTATGAAAAAATATACTTCGCATTGTGGGAACTCGGACAGAGATATGGAAATTTTGTCCAGTTCAGAGTGATCGGAAGAAGTCATGATGACAGAATGATCCCCATGCTTGAGATTGGAAAGGGTGATACCTGCATTATCTGTCTGAGCGGAGTGGAAAGCGGAGACAGAAATCTCCCGGAATATCTTTTGTCCATTGCAAAAGATTACTGCAGATCCTATGAAAGCAACTGGACCATCGGAGAAAGTTATGAAGTTCGTAAACTTCTGGATAAGGTTCGTATCTGTATGATCCCCATGCTGAATCCTGACAGCTATGAGATATGTGAATACGGATATGGTGCCATACATAATCCCATCCACAGACAGATGCTGAAAATGCAGGACAGGCCTGTGGAAGAGTATGAATGTAATGCCAGGGGAATTGATCTGCGCAGAAATTTTCCGACTAATTATTATCAGCGGAAAAGAGTGAATCAGGAGCCTGCCAGTGAGAATGAGACTCGTGCCCTGATCAGCATTTTTCAGGAATATTCAAGCCTTGGCCTGCTTACATTCAGTTATTCCAGAGGGAAGATCGTTTACTGCAGACAGGAGAAAGGCTTTGCCTACAATCAGAAAAATTACAGACTGGCAAGGCATTTACAGAAATGTTCCGGCTATCGTCTGGAAAAAGGGATTGCAGGTGGTGCGAGAGTCAAAAAAGCCGGAGCAAAACCTGATATGGGATCTCCGGAACAGTTTTATGCGGAAGTAATCCGTCAGCCCTCTCTGGCAATTGAGATTCCGGAATACCGCAAGGACGATATGGAAGAACTGCGTCTGATTCCACTTGAATATCTTTATTCTCTAAACAGCGGCATATTGGCAAACGCATAAATCCGTCACATAGTCAAAGAAAAACTGTATCCGAAAATAAAAAGTAATAAAAACAGAGATTAGCGTTTGACATAAAGCCATAGATTCTGTATGATAAAAAGAGTGCCCCGAAATGTTGTAAACAGAAAGATGAGGAATCAATAGTGAATAATAATACACAGGAAAGTAAAATACAGTTAGAATATATCAATAAATGTACAGAGCTTGTGAAGGAAAAATATGAAAAGGCGCCAGCTTTCTTTATCCAGAATGCAGGCTGCCAGATGAACTCCCTGCAGACGGAGACAGTGGCCGGTATCGTGAAACGTATGGGCTATACAGAAGTATCCAGAGAAGAAGATGCAGATGTTGTCATCTATAACACCTGCACAGTCCGGGAGAATGCAAACCTGAAGATTTACGGTCATCTTGGCCATCTGAAAAGTATTAAGAAAAAGAATCCTGAACTGAAGATTGTATTGTTTGGCTGCATGATGCAGGAACCGGAAGTAATTGAAAAGATCCACAAAGAATATTCTTTTGTTGATCTGGTTTTCGGTACCCATAACTTCCATAAGTTTCCGGAGCTTTTCTACAGAAGCTTAAATACGGAGGGACAGATTATTGATGTCTGGAAGGAATCTGATGAAATCGTGGAGGGTATGCCTGCTGACCGTAAATATTCCTTTAAAACGGGTGTCAATATTATGTTTGGCTGCAATAATTTCTGCAGTTACTGTATTGTACCATATGTAAGAGGAAGAGAGAAGAGTCGCGAACCGGAGGCGATCATAGAAGAGATCAAGGGTCTGGTGGCTGACGGTGTAACGGAAGTTATGCTTCTGGGACAGAACGTTAATTCCTATGGAAAGACACTGGAACATCCGGTTACTTTTGCACAGCTTCTGAAACAGGTGGAAGCAATTGAAGGATTAAAGAGAATCCGTTTCATGACTTCCCATCCGAAGGATCTGTCTGATGAACTGATCCGGACAATGGCAGAGAGCAAAAAAGTGTGCCATCACCTCCACCTTCCCATGCAGTCCGGAAGCAGCCGAATCTTAAAGATCATGAACCGCCGTTATGACAAAGAAAAGTATCTGGAGCTTGTAGACAAGATCCGTAATGCCGTACCGGATATTTCCCTTACTACAGATATCATTGTAGGTTTTCCGGGAGAAACGGAAGAGGATTTCCAGGATACTCTGGACGTTGTGGAAAAATGCGATTTTGATTCTGCGTTTACCTTTATTTATTCCAAAAGAAGCGGCACACCTGCTGCCAAAATGGAGAATCAGGTACCTGAGGATGTAGTAAAAGACCGTTTTGACCGTCTTCTGGCTCTGGTTCAGGAAAAAGGCCGAAAGGCTTCTTCACGTTTCGAGGGAACTGTTCAGGAGATCCTTGTAGAGGAAGAAAGCAGAGAAAAAGGTATCTTTACAGGAAGAACAGAATATAACCTTCTGGTCCATTTCCCGGGATGTCAGGATCTGATCGGTAAATATGTAAAAGTAAAACTGGATACCTGCAAGGGATTCTATTATTTCGGAAGCCTTGCAGAATAAAAATGATGGCTGTTTCTGAACAGCAATATAAAGGACTTCTACAGAAGCCCATATCAATTTGGATATAAAGGGTGGAAGATAAAAGTGAAACAAAATAAATACGAAATAGATATGTGTAACGGAACCATCATGGACAAGCTGATTTCCTTTTCACTGCCGCTGATGCTGTCCGGAATCCTGCAGCTGATGTTTAATGCTGTGGATATCATAGTGGTGGGAAGATTTAGCGGAAGTCAGGCACTTGCAGCCGTAGGCTCAACCACAGCACTGATCAATGTGTTTACCAATCTGTTTATTGGTATCTCACTTGGTGCGAATGTACTTGCTGCCCGGTTCTATGCGGCAGGAAAAGACCGGGAAATGTCAGATACCGTTCATACGGCTGTAACTCTTGCACTGGTAAGCGGTATCGTCATGGCATTTGTGGGACTGATTTTTTCCAGATGGGCTCTGGAACTGATGGGTACCCCGGATGATGTGATCGGACAGTCTGCACTGTATATGAAAATCTATTTTCTGGGTATGCCGTTTTTTATGCTTTATAATTATGGAGCTGCGATTCTGCGGGCTGTAGGAGATACGAAACGTCCACTGATCTTTCTGGTTATTTCCGGTGTTGTAAATGCAGTACTGAATCTGATCCTCGTGATCATGTTTCATATGGATGTGGCGGGCGTAGCCATTGCTACTGTGATCTCCCAGTTAATTTCCTGCATTCTGGTACTCAGATGTCTGCGTACATCGAAAACCAGCTACCAGCTTCATTTTGGAAAATTAAGGATCAATACTGTCTATTTAAAACAGATTTTCCAGGTTGGGATTCCGGCCGGGATCCAGAGCACAGTCATTAATCTGTCAAATGCTCTGCTTCAGTCCTCGGTTAACTCCTTTGGATCGACCGCCATGGCAGGGTATACGGCGGCCAATAATATTTTCGGTTTTCTGTATGTGGCGGTGAACTCTGTCACACAGGCATGTATGAGCTTTACCAGTCAGAACTATGGTGTGCATAAATTTAAACGTATGGATAAGGTTCTGGTCGACTGTCTTATTATTTCCGTAGTTACCTCCTTTTCCCTTGGATGCGGTGCATATTTCTTCGGTTCTGAGATCCTTAAGATTTATACTGCCGATCCAGAAGTGATCCGCTGCGGACTGGAAATCCTGTCTTACACTACCGTACCTTATTTTCTCTGCGGGATTATGGATCTGTTTCCGGGTGCCCTGCGTGGAATGGGACATTCCGGCGTTCCAATGATCCTGTCAGTGATCGGAACAGTAGGAACCAGGATCGTATGGATCTTTGGAATATTCCCGCATCACAGATCACTGGCTGTTCTGTTTATTTCCTATCCTGCATCCTGGATGCTGACGATCATTATGCAGGTCACCTGTTTTTATTTTGTCAGAAGAAAAGTGCATAGAGTATAGGTCTTTGAGCTTTCGCGAAAAATAATTACCGGCAGAATATTACCGGCGGTTATTTTCTGTGAGAGCTCTTTTTTGTGTTACTGCTGCTTACTCTGTCCGCAGTAATCTTTGTTACTGTTCACACACCACTTGTTTCCGATATGAAAAAACAGTATTGACAAATACCCCATAAGGGTATATAGTAACTACTATAAAGATACCCCGTAAGGGTATTTTGAAATCGTTATATGTTTTAAAAGTTTATATAAAACAGAGCTTATTTATAAAAATCAGAAGGAGGATTTCCCATATGGCAGATACACAGGAGAAAAAAGTCTGTCCCTGTTGCACAAAACATACAATGCGTTCTGAGGAGGAGAGAAAGAAGCTGATCAATCGTCTTAAACGTGTGGAAGGACAAATCCGAGGGATTATTGGTATGCTGGAGAATGATGCGTACTGTAACGATATCCTGATCCAGTCCGCAGCAGTCAACGCAGCAGTGAACGCATTTAACAAAGAACTGCTTGCCAGCCATATCCGCAACTGTGTGGCAAGAGATATCCGCAGGGGCAAGGATGAGACGATTGATGAACTGGTGGCTACTTTGCAGAAACTGATGAAGTGAACGCTGTGTTCAGACTGTTATAGCATCAGAGTACAGCAGAACAAAGATCCGGGAACTGCAAAGCAACAGAGCAGTAGATATCAGGTAAGGAACAACAAGTCGTAGGGAGGGATAGAAATGGAACAATACAATGTAACCGGAATGAGCTGTGCAGCCTGCAGCAGCAGAGTGGAGAAGGCCGTATCCAGGGTTCCGGGGGTGACATCCTGTTCGGTCAGTCTGCTGACCAACTCCATGGGAGTAGAGGGAACTGCCGGTGCAGGTGCGATCATCAAGGCAGTACAGGATGCAGGTTATGGAGCATCCTTAAAGGGGGCATCCGGAGAACAGATATCTGCTTCTGCGGCAGAGGAGGCACTGGAAGACCATGAAACACCGGCACTGAAACGAAGGCTGATCGCATCTGTAGGCTTTCTGCTTGTGCTGATGTATTTTTCCATGGGACATATGATGTGGGGCTGGCCTCTTCCGGCATGGTTTAATGATAATCATATTGCCATGGGACTGGTGCAGCTTCTTCTCGCCGGAATCATAATGGTCATTAACCAGAAATTTTTTATCAGCGGATTTAAGAGTCTGTGGCATCGTGCACCAAATATGGATACCCTTGTGGCACTTGGTTCCATGGCATCCTTTTTGTGGAGTGTTTATGTACTTTTTGCAATGACAAGGGCACAGGTGGACGGAGATTCTGCAGCAGTTATGAATTACATGATGGAGTTCTATTTTGAATCTGCAGCCATGATCCTTACCCTGATCACAGTTGGAAAAATGCTGGAAGCCCGATCTAAGGGAAAGACAACGGATGCGCTGAAAGGTCTGATGAAGCTGGCACCTAAGACAGCAGTTGTTGTCCGGGATGGACAGGAAGCTACAGTGCCCATCGAACAGGTCCGAAAAGGTGATGTTTTTGTGGTACGTCCCGGTGAGAACATTCCGGTGGACGGAGTGGTCCTTGAGGGAAACAGTGCTGTCAATGAGGCGGCACTTACAGGGGAGAGTATTCCTGTTGACAAGAATCCGGGAGATGCAGTCTCTGCTGCAACCGTAAACCAGTCCGGATTTATCAGATGCGAAGCTACCCGGGTAGGCGAGGACACTACTCTTTCCCAGATTATTAAGATGGTCAGTGATGCGGCTGCAACAAAAGCACCTATTGCCAAAATCGCAGACAGGGTTTCCGGAGTTTTTGTTCCGACAGTTATCAGTATTGCGGTTGTCACCACCATTGTCTGGCTGCTGGCAGGAAAAGAGTTCGGATATGCACTTGCCAGAGGTATTTCTGTTCTGGTCATCAGCTGTCCCTGTGCCCTTGGACTTGCCACACCGGTTGCCATTATGGTAGGAAACGGAATGGGAGCCAAAAACGGAATCCTGTTTAAAACAGCAGTATCCCTGGAGGAAGCAGGTAAGATCCAGATCGTTGCATTAGATAAGACAGGAACTATCACAAAGGGTGAACCGCAGGTGACAGATATGGTTCCTGCAAAGGGAATCTCAGAGGAAGAGCTTTTAGGCTATGCCTATGCACTTGAGAAGAAGAGTGAACATCCTCTTGCAAAAGCCATTATTGCCAGAGCAGAAGAGAAAAAGATTGTTTTGCAGAAGGTTTCTGATTTTCAGGCTCTTCCTGGAAACGGTCTTCGTGCAGCATTAAACAGTGATGTGCTTACAGGCGGAAATATGAAATTTATCAGCAATGAAACCTCTGTATCACCGGAACTGATGAAGCAGGCAGAAAAACTTGCAGGAGAAGGAAAAACACCACTTCTTTTTGCAAAAGGCGGGAAGCTTCTCGGCATGATCGCAGTGGCAGATGTTATAAAAGAGGACAGTCCTCAGGCAATAAAAGAACTGCAGAACATGGGAATCCGGGTAGTAATGCTTACCGGTGATAATGAACGCACAGCAAAAGCAATCGGAGCACAGGCAGGAGTGGACGATGTAATTGCAGGTGTTCTTCCGGATGGCAAGGAAAGTGTGATCCGTTCTCTGAAGGAACAGGGAAAGGTTGCCATGGTAGGAGACGGAATCAATGATGCCCCTGCACTTACCAGGGCAGACATCGGTATTGCGATCGGTGCAGGAACAGATGTTGCCATTGATGCCGCAGATGTGGTATTAATGAAGAGCCGGCTCAGTGATGTACCTGCTGCCATACGTTTAAGCCGGGCAACATTGAGAAATATCCATGAGAATCTTTTCTGGGCATTCTTCTACAATGTGATCGGTATTCCACTGGCAGCCGGTGTATGGATTCCGATTTTCGGATGGACACTGAACCCCATGTTTGGTGCAGCTGCCATGAGCCTTTCTAGTTTCTGTGTGGTAACCAATGCACTGAGACTGAATCTCTTTAAGGTACATGATGCTTCCAGAGACAAAAAAATAAAACAGAATGTGGAAGAAATCCATTACATTTCAGCTAATGCAGAAATGAAAAATGTAACAGAAAACAAAAGTCTAAAGGCAGAGAATCCAGACTTTTGCAACAGTGAAATTCATGATCCAAAAGATCAGGACAATATAAAAGAAAACAAGGAGAACAAAGAAATGACAACAATCACAGTAAACGTAACAGGAATGATGTGTGGACATTGTGAAGCACATGTGACAAAGGCAGTAAAAGAGGCATTTGGAGTGGAAGATGTAGTTTCCTCCCATGAAAAAGGAACCACAGTGATCCATGCTCCGGAGAAACTGGACGAGGATAAGATCCGCGAAGTGATCAAAGAAGCCGGCTATGAAGTAACCGGTATCACACAGGAATAAAAAACAAAAAGGGGATTTTATGGAAAACCAGAACCAGACACCACATAAAAGACGTGTCCGTTATAAAGGAAAATATCCGAAGAAATTCGAAGAGAAATACAAGGAATTACAGCCTGAGAAATATAAAGATACCATTGAACACGTGATTCAGAAAGGAAATACCCCGGCGGGAATGCATATCTCCATTATGGTTAAGGAAATCCTTGATTTTCTTAATATCCAGCCGGGCGAAACCGGATTTGATGCCACATTGGGCTATGGCGGCCATACGAAAGCGATGCTTCAGTGTCTGAATGGCAAGGGCCATATTTATGCAACAGATGTAGACCCTGAGGAATCTGCCAAAACAAAGAAACGTCTGGCAGAGCAGGGATTCGGGGAAGAACTGCTGACAGTAAAGCTTCAGAACTTCTGCACCATTGATGAGATTGCCAAAGAGGTTGGAGGATTTGACTTTATTCTGGCAGATCTCGGTGTTTCATCCATGCAGATTGATAACCCCAAAAGAGGTTTCTCTTTTAAAACAGACGGACCTCTGGATCTGCGCCTGAATCAGGAAACCGGCATCAGTGCAGCCCAGCGTCTGGATACCATTTCCAGAGAGGAGCTTGCGGGAATGCTCTGTGAAAATTCTGATGAACCATACTGTGAGGAACTCGCCAAAGCCATTACCGATGAGATCCGCAGAGGCAATCATATTGATACTACCACAAAACTGCGTCAGGTAATCGAAAAAACTCTTGATTTCCTTCCTGAAAAGGAAAAGAAAGAGACAATTAAGAAAACCTGCCAGCGAACCTTCCAGGCATTGCGTATTGATGTTAACCATGAGTTCGAAGTACTGTATGAATTTATGGAGAAGCTTCCGGATGCTTTGCGTCCGGGCGGACGTGTGGCAATCCTTACCTTTCATTCCGGTGAAGACAAGCTGGTAAAGAAAGCGCTTAAAGCAGGATACAAGGAGGGAATCTACTCAGACTATGCAAAAGATGTGATCCGCCCCTCAGCCAAAGAGTGCACACAGAACCCAAGAGCCCGTTCCACAAAGATGCGCTGGGCTATAAAGGCTGAATAAAGTTCTAATAAATGTTTGTGAATTACTCGGTAACTGAGTTACCAGAGCATCTGAAAAAAGGCGGGATACCGCCTTTTTTCATGGTGCATCCATGGCGCCACTACTGTTTGCTCTTTAGAGCTATACAGCTGCTTTTATTATTTCCGGTGTTTTCAGTCCGGTTACGGACAGTTCTTTTGCACTGTCCACTGTAAGAAATCAGATAACACAGGAAAGTATACAAAGTTGCATTATTTTGTAGAATTGCTATGAACTATGAACAATTGACGTATTTTGTAAACAAAAGTATACTATGCTTATTAAAAGAACGAAGGAAAGAAGCCCGGAGATTACACCTGACAACAGAGGAGTAATATGGGGAAAGGAATTGAACGGTATGGCTACTGATGAAGAGCTTTATGGGCAATATCTGAGCGGTGACGAGACAGGACTTGAACTATTGATAAAAAAATACGGCGACCCATTGACCTTATACATCGATGGTTATCTGCATGACGTCCATGAAGCGGAGGACTTAATGATGGAAACCTTTTCCTGGCTGTTTACGAAAAAGCCCCGCATCCGTGATGGATGTTTTAAGGCTTATCTCTATAAAGCGGCGCGGCACATGGCTTTACGCCACAAAAGCAGACGGCGGATTATCTTCAGTCTTGACGACCTGACCAGAGAACCGGAGGCGCAGACACTGGTGGAGGAGATCGTCCGCACAAAAGAACGGAATCAGATCCTGCATCTCTGCATGGACGAGTTA
>OLPD01001210.1_pt1 | contig 13886 bp, 18 predicted proteins | sample 1672111 | NCBI WGS metagenome assembly OLPD01 (sample SAMEA3136646, study PRJEB25190) | human gut metagenome
AGTAACAGTTTCATCTCTCCCTTCTATAGCTTTTTCTGTTATTGAATCCTTTTGAGGATTAATAATATTAGGTCTTTTTATTGCACTTAATCCTATATCTTTATCAGCTATACCATTAAATATAATAAAATACTTTGAATTTCTCATTATCCAATCCCCTTTCCTTTATTAAAACTATTTTCTCTTTTAGTAATTGCTTTTATTACAATCTCATTTATCTCTCTTGAAATTTCCCTTGTTCCAAAATAAATAGGTATTTCTGCTTGTAATATTAAATCTCCATTACTGTTTATATTAAATTTATCTAATATACTACTTAAATTATTTAAAGTATCACTTAATGAACTATCTTCATTTTTCCTTATACTCTTAAAACTTTTTTCATTGTAGTTGAAGTATGCTCCTCTGGTAACATAATTTGCTACATCTGGCATATCTAAAGAATAATCCCTCATAGGTTGAATATTTTCATTAGATAATACACTTCTACTTTGTACTGTCCTTTCTGTGGTTGTTCTTGTTATAGACACCCTTCCTGTAATAGGATTGCTATATGCTCTTTGTAGTCTATTCCAATCACTTATAGATTGATTAGCCATTCTATTAGTTGAAGATGTAACATTTTTTTGCATTGTAGCAGCAGAATTTGAAGCATTTTTCTGCATTGTAGAAGCTTCTTTGCTAACACCCTTTTGCATATCAGTAGCAGATTCATTTACATTTTTCTCGGCTTCACCTAAGTTCTTACTTACGTCTTTAGATGCTTCTCCAGTTTTACTACTTAATTGCTTATTTACTTGATCCATAGCTGAACTAATATCTTTAGTCATGGATTCACCATTTATTTTACCTGCTGCAGACATTTGATTTAAATTCTTTTCAACTTGACTTGCAGCTTCATCTATTGTCATTCCTTCACGAATACCTTGAAACATCATTTTGGTAGTATCATTCATACCTTTTAAAGTAGTAAGTTGTCCACTACTCATATTGGTTAATTGATTTGACAAAACCCTACTAGCTTCTGAATAATTACCTTCAACTATGCTTGGCACTTGATTTAATGTTGTATCCATTATAGTTGTAAGTTGAGTTAAACTTTCTTCAGTAGAGTTCAGCATTTGTGACATTCCTCTTGATGTAGTAACTGTAATTTTACTCATAGCTTCTTCGGTATTTAATGTCATTTTATTTGTCATTCTGCTCCAAGCATCATTAACAGTTAATCCTCCTGGTCCATCTGCAATAGCTGCTATAATATCACATATACCCATAATAGCTATTGCTAAGTTACCAAAAGTCATTTGAACTATTCCTGAAATAAATTCACATATACTACTTATTACAAATCCAACTCCACTAAACTTCTCTTGAAGTGATAATAAAGCTGTTTCACTATCTCCTATCCATGCAAGTAATCCTACTAGAACAGCTATTATTGCTCCAATTCCTACAGGACTTGCCAATATTCCAGCTGCACTTGTTAAACCTCCTGCTGCTCCACTTGCTGCAGTTACTCCACTAGATAACTTTCCAAATAAAGTTACAGCATTTCCACCTACAATAATTAATTGACCTATTCCCATAAGCATAGGTCCTATTGCTGCAACTACTCCAGCCATAACAACTATATTCTTTTGTTGCTCTTCATCTAAGCTACTAAACCAATTCGCTGCTTCAGTTATTAAATCTATAACTTTTGATAATACGGGTTCTAATGCAACAAAGGCTTTTATTAATGCTCCTTCTATTGCTGATTTCATAGAATCAATTTGTCCACCAAGGTTATCTTTCATTATAGTTGCCATCTCATTTAATGCACCTGATGAATTATCTAAATTTACAACCAATTCATCATACTCTCCACCAAGTCCATCTAATAACGCCATTAATGTGTCAAATTGAGTTTTACCTCCAAGCATTGCAGAGTATTGTGCTTGTTGTTGCTCTGTTAGTGTTGAAGTTCCATCTGCTGTATTGATTAACTTTCCTCTAAGTTCCTTCAATACTTCTATCATATCTCTCTGCTTTCCTTTTGAATCAAAAAGAGATATGCCCATGGCCTCTAAAGCTTCTCCTGCTTGTCCGGTTTCAGTTACTAAATTTGCAAATACAGATGATAAAGCCTTACCTGCTTCACTCCCTTTAATACCTCTATTAGCAAGGACACCAAGTAAAGCTCCTGACTTCTCCATAGGAATATTAAGCATTTTAAAAGAACCACCAGCAACTATATTAGCTTCTAATAACTGTTGCATATTCTGATTAGATTTACGTTGTGCTTGTGCTGCTATATCAAGATACTTAGTAAAATCATCAGCACTAATTCCTGCTGCCGACATAGAATCAGTTACTAAATCAGCCGTTAATGCTAAATCCATTCCCCCCGCTTCTGCTGCTCTTAATACTGGCTCAATTCTTTCAATTGATGTTTGTACATCCCAACCCGCTAAACTTAAGTATGTTAATCCATCTGCTGCTTCTGACGCACTAAAAGATGTACTACTTCCCATTTCTAAAGCTTTTTCTTCTAAATCTTTAAATGATTCACTTGTCTTATCTGTTATTCCTGCTGTAGCTTGTAACTTACTCATTGCAGTTCCAAAATTTGTTCCTGCAACTGTTGCAGCTGCTCCTGCTCCTACAATCGGTACAGTAACTCCAGTAGTAAGTCCTTGCCCTATATTTTTAGTCGTATTTCCTAGTTCTTTTAAATCATTTCCTATAGTTTCAAAAGGTAAATTTCTAAGTTCTTGTGACAGACTATTAACATCAGCTTGAGTATTATTTAATTCAGTTTGATATCCATCTAAAGCCTTTCTATTATCTTCAATTTCACTTTCTAATGTGATATATCTATCTTTTAATTGAAGCAATTCAGACTTTAATTTTTGTGCTTCATTCGAGTTTTCACCATACTCATTTTTAGCTTTATTTAAATTTTCTTCTGTAGAATTTATTTCTTTTGCTAAGTTTTTATGTTCTTCTTTGTTTTTGCTTAGAATATCGCTAGTCTGTTTAATAGCATCTTCATATACAGTAATTTTTTGAACTCCTGAATCTATTTTGAAAGTTAATTCATTCATTTTATTTCCTAACTTTTCAAAATAATTTCCTGATTGAACTAATTCACTTCCAAGCTTGTTAAAAGTAGACTCTGTTAACTTTGCATTATCATCTATACTTTGAAGCCTTTCTTCTGTTGTTTTTGTTGAATTACCTAAGTTATTAAACTTATCTCTAGTCTATTCTAATTCTTTTGAAAGCTTATCTATCGTTGATTCAGTAGTTTTAATATCGCTTCCTAACTTAATTAAATTTTGACTGTTTTTTTGAACTAAGTTAGATTGTTCTTTCCACTCTTTTGAATTCTTGCCTAAAGTGTTTTCAAGCTCATCTAACTTTTCCTTTTGTTCTTTTACTAACTTAGAATTCTTTTCATATTCATCTTTCTGTTTAGATAATTTCAAGTTATATAATTCTATTTGTTTACTAGTCTTTTGTATTTTTGCATCCAATCCAGTAAAGGTATTTTCAAAATTTTTAACACCATTTCCAGCTGACTTAAATTCCTTTTCAGTATTTTTAATAATACTGTTTATTGCCGTAATCTTCTTTTTAAAGTTTTCTGATTCCAAGGAAAGCTCTACGGCTAACCTTTCAACTATTTCATCAGCCATATAACCACCCCTTATAAATATTCAATTTGTTCATTTTCTTTATTTAAACCATTTACTCTTTCGTAAACTTCTATCTGTTCAAAATAATGTTTTGGAGTAATTGTCCAAAAATCATTTCTTTTTAATTTAGTACTCCAAAAAAACTCCATATAAGGAAAATCCCAATCTTTGCTTTTATCTTCAGCAAAGTTTGGGATTTCTTCAAATTCATCATCTTCTTTATTTTCTTTTGATTTAAACATACATTTCTTTAATAGTTCATTTAAATAATTTGATTCATTTAATAACTTTTGTGCTATTTCATCTTCAGTTCTTTCTTTTAAATAAATTTTAATAAAATCTTCTTCTAATAAATTAGATTCTCTTAACACTGATTGTAATATTACAGCAGCTATACAATGGAAATCCATTTTAGATATTCCTTCAAATATTTCATGTATCTTTAGTTCTTTACCACAGCTCTCTAATTCTTCTTGTGATCTTTTAACCACATACATATCTAAGGTTCCAGGTAATTTCAAATCATCTATTTGTAAATATGCTTTATACATTTTTCACCTACAATAAAATAGAGGTTGAAAAATCAACCTCTATTTTTTATCATTTAATACTTTACTTTGTATTGCAGTTTCTTCTAGCTTTTGTGGAAACTGAACCTCTTTAAACCAATTTGTTATTGCTTCAGTTGGTGCAGTAGTATCATCCGTATCTATATAATGATAAATATCCCCATTTCCATTTTCACCGATACTATAGCTTATTTCATCTGTAGATCCTTCACCTTTACCATCTTCAATGGTTTCTGCTGAAATTGATGTAGGAGAGCATACAGAGTTATATATTACATATAATCTTTTATGTGTACTTCTTTTCTTTTTTCTTTCAAATAAAAATGCTCCTTGTGGTGATACATCTCCTGAATTAACTTTAATACCGCCTTTAACTATAGTATTTCCAAATAATAATGCCTGTTCTTCTGCTGTTAATGTTAAGACAGTTAAAGTACCTTCACCACCTACAAAGTCATACCCATTCTCTACTACTTTATCATCTGCCCATTCTTGGTCATTTTCATACTCTAATTTATTTTCTATTTTCTTAGCATATAAAATAGGTACTGGAGTTTGATATGCTCCATCTACAAATGGAGCAAAATGTATATTTGATAATCCTGCTAATATTTTTTTCTTTTTTGCCATTATTATTCTTCTCCTTCATCTAAATAAATTTCATATATAAAAGTTAAACTTCTCCCATAAGCACCATCAGACTCAATATCTTTTCCACCATTATATTTAAAGTCATAGGACTTAAGTAAAGATTTAATTTTTTTATAGTTATTTAACTTCGATTTCTTTGTTGTCCAATAATTAATACAAATATAATAAGTTTCTGATAAATTTTCATTATCAAAAAAATTACTATCTTCATCATCATAAATATTAAAAATAATATACTCTTCAGCTTCACCCTCAAATTTTTGAAAACTTATAGGTATATTTAACTCTTCTAATATTTCAACTAACTTGTTATGCATAACTACCTCATTAAATTTTCCTTTAACTCTTTTTTCATAGCAGTAATTGCATCATCTTTAGCTTTACGAAAATCTCTTTCGATCCACTTCTTTCCTGCCATTCTTCTAGTTCCATGTTCCTGGTAATATCCTCTTTCAATAACCTCCCTATCTTCAGTTGCTATTCCAATAACACTGGTTCTATTGAACCCTGAACCTTTTCTTTTTATTTTACCTAAACTGTTATGCAGCTCTCCAGTATCTTTAGGAACTGTTTCTCTAATTGCTTCAAGAGCTACTTTATCCCCTTTATCAAGAACTTTGTCCATTTCTTTAGCACTTGCTTTTTTAGACATATTATTTAGTCTCTCTTGTAATGCCTTACAATCAAATGTCATGCCCACTATTCTATAACTCCTTCAATTTCCAATATTTCATCTTTTTCTTCAAGATTATTAATACCTAAAATATTATAAAATTTATCTTTATAAGCGATTTTATATTTAATAGTAGCTTCTTTATCATTACTTAAGTCTAAATAATCAATGTATCTTATAATGAATTTTTTCCTAAACTTAGTAGATACTTTTCCATCAGATGTACTTTCTAATGTTTTAACATTATTTATTTCTTTAACATCTCCCCAAGCAGTTCTACAATGAACCCATTCATCATCTGATAAAGCTCCACCCTTATTTTTTAAGAAAATGCTTATGTGCTTAGACATAACATTAATTAAATCAGTTAAGAAAATAAACATCTTTTCTTTTGTTGCATCTGGCTCTAAATAGGCAATGCTATATAAAGAATCGTTAATTTTTACAGTATCCCCTGTTGTTATTCCAGGTATATAGTGAGTTTTTAATTTAATAGATACTTTTAACCCAGTATCGCTATATTTTAAACTATCTTGTTCTCTTATTGTTTTATAAGAAAAAAAGAGCTTTCCTTTTATAGAAAACTCTTTTTGGGTACAAGCATTATTATTTTCATCATAACTTTCTAAATAGTCACCATAATAAAGAACACCATCATTAAAAGAATCAAACTTCTGCTTTCTTTTCAGCATATCTTTTCACCTTGTACTTATTTCTAATTTGATAAATCTCATTCATATAATTATTATCAAACTCATTTACACAATCATTCCAGGCGTATAAACAATAGTTAAGAAATAAATTACGTTCCATACCAGGAGCAGAATAATCTATCTCTGCCCCTAATTTATGATTTAAAGTAATTTCCGCATCTTCAACCATTTCTTCGATTCTCTTATCTATTGATTCATCTTGCCAAGTTATTTTTAATTTTTCCTTTACCTTATCAAGTAAATCAAACTTACTCATAATATTTATTTAGCCTTTCTAGTTGATAATGCAGCAGCTGCTTGTTCACTTTTTACTGTTATATATGCAGGATCTAAATCTGATATATCTAATAATATAGATACTGTATCATCATAAGCTTTACCCATACCATACATTTTTATTTTATATACTCTCTTATCCTCTAAGAATTTTAATTCATCAGTATATTCTATTACTCCTTCTTTAGAACCACCAATACCCATAAAATACTCTTCTGGTAAACATAATACTGCTTCTCCATCTTCAAGTTCATTTGATATTTCCACATCTGTAGGGAAAGGGAATAAGTTATTTACATATGCTCCTGCTCCATTTAATACTGTAGTTGCTGGCATGATTTTTGATAAATAATCGCATTGATTACAAATCAGTAATACTTTTTCAAACTTTCTGTTTCTTCCTTTTTCATTTTTAACCATTTTAGAAAGTAACTTTCCATACTCAACTGGAGCAAAGCTTGTTACTTTTATCGGTGTTTTCTTAGGATAAACACCACCACTTACAGATACTCCTTCATGTATATCTCTTGTTAACCCTATCGGTTTTTTATTTCCATCACCATCAACGATCCCTTGTTCTAACCCACATAATAATGCATCCTTTAAGAACATTCTTATATATCCATCTAAGAATACTGGTCCTAAATCTAACATATCTTTTTCAATTACGGCAAATGCACTTAACTTACATTGAGTAACTTCAATTGTTCTAAATGCACTTGTTATTTCTTCAGTTATAGCAGAATTTAACTCTCCCCAAACTGCAGTTTGAACTGTGTGATCATTTAATATCCACTTTGTTAAATATTTTACTGATACAAAATTTATTTTATTTAAAAGTGGATGCTCTTCAACTAAATCTTTATATACATCTTCAATAATAGTTTCTGGCATAATATCAATTAATCCAGCCATAGATTGTTGAGGTGTACTTGATTTTCCAGCATCTATTAACTTATTATAATAATTTGTTTCTTGTGGTGTTAATTGTCTATAACCTCTTTGAGCTAATATAGTTTGATTTCCATGAGATTCTTCAAAATCTTGCTTCACAACATCTATTATAGATTGTTGAAAGCCTTCCCATGCTTGTTTAATTTCTTCTTCTGTTCCTCCTGTCATAGCTTTTTGTAATGCTGCTACTGCATCCTTTTGTTGTAATCCTGTTAAACTTAACATCTTTTTACTCTCCTATCTTTTTTTATTTTAAAAATGCATTAAAAAAAGAACCCATTAAATTTTGTTTAGGTTCTTCTACTTCTTTATTATCATTACTTTGTTGTTGTTCATTTTCTTGATCATTTTCTATAGTAGTCTCATTTTCATTTCTACTATTTTTAATAAATTGTAACATTTCTTCTCTTAAAGACTTTTGATTTAATGCCTCAACTTTCATTTGTTGCATTAAAGTTCTTTGTTGATTTAACAACGTATTTTGTTCTATAGAATTTTGTGCTATTTCATCACAGAAGCCGTATTCCAAACATTGCTCTGGCGTTAGAATAGTTTCTGCTTCCATCATTTCTATAAGTTGCTCTTCAGTAAGATTTTTAGCTCTATTTAAATATATTTGTCTATTGGACTCCATCAGTATATCTAAATCATCAGCATGCTTTCTTAACTGCCTTGAATTACCGCTTACAGTCATCCACATATCATGAATCATCATAGATGTACCAAGTCCCATTATAATCTTGTCACAAGCCAGGCATATAACACTTGCTACAGAATAAGCAAATCCATCTATATAACAAGTTTTCTTACACTGTTTTCTAGATAGCATGTTATATATAGCCACTCCTTCTTTGACACTTCCACCATTACTGTTGACAAATAACTCTATTTCATCGCTATCTGGTATTTCATTTAATTTTTGTCTAAAATACTCTGCTGATGTTTCTGAATCATCATACTCCCAAGTATTCCAATTAAACTTACCATAAGCAGTAACTTCATCATAAATATAAAGTTGGTGCTTATTGCTATTTGCCAATTGATTAAATGCATATTTCAACTTAGTTCTATTCATTATTCTCACCCCCTTTCAATCGATTTTCAATTGTATCATAATTTTTCGTTATAAAATGAGTTTTACTAAACTCTGTATTAAGCTTTTCCCAGTCTAGTATTCCTAATATATCATCTACACACATAACGCCAGATGAAATTAACTTATCTACTTTATCAGCTACTTCTAAAATATCAATATGATTAATTTTTGAAGTATCAACCCTTATATATTCACCTTGCTTCCATCTTTCATAGCCTTTTTTCCTGCTAAGCTCTCTTTCAATCATTTTTGCATAAGGATCTATCGCATTGGTTATAAAACTATTCATAACTTCTTTCATATTAGTTATATTCCCTAACATTAGTGATTGAGGGATTTTTATAGATTGTGCTACAGTTTCAAATATATCTTTTTTTATATTAATAATATCTGAACTATCTTTAACATTACTTTTAGGTGATATATCCTCTAATGTATACCCTTCATATTCCGGATATACTCCTGAAGTTGATTCAATAAATGCTTTAAGTTGCTCTTGTATTACTTCTTCAAATAATTTACTAAATTCTTCATCCCCAGCTTCAACCCCTTCAAGTTTAAGTTTATATTTAACTAGATTAGATTTCTTATAATTTTTAATTGCATAAGCTAAAAGCTCTGAATAATTTTGGTGTAAACCATCTATAAGATTTTTAATTTTTATATTTTCAAGTTTAAATAAATAAACTTCGTTAGCTCTATAACTTCTAGTTAAACTTAAAGTTCCAATAGTAATGTTTGTATACCTATTCCCCAACATAGGAAATTCATCCACAGAATATGAATCTGCGCAATATAATTTTCCTTTACTTTCTATAACTAAAGCCTCACCTTTATCACTATAGAACATTTTTTGAATAACCTTATGCCAAAACTGACTTGAATTTTCGTTAATATTAGGTGAATAATTTAAAGTAAAATAATCTTTCTCCTTTACCTCCTTACCACCTGAATATGTTTTAATTTCACATTTAGAAATAGCATTAGCTATATAACTTATTGCTGTGTATAATGCCAATTCTTTAAAATAAATTTCTTGCTTTAATATGCTTACATCTATATCTGTATCCTCAACTGTTTTAGCTCCTGGTCCAATTCTAGATTTAGGATTTATAAAATCCTTAACAAAATCAAAAAGCTTAATTTTAATCACCCCCTTCTAGTCATTAAATACTAAAACTTTGAATGCTTTAGGATTAGCTTTTTTCTTTTCTTTTAGCTCCTGTGCTAAAATAACAGCATTAACTAGTGCCATAAAGCCATCTGTTTTTCTGTAGTTAGGTTCTATCTTTCCATAACTAACATTCCCATTTTGAACTATCTTTTTTGTGTTATTTGTAAACCATCTAAGTATAGGTACATCTCCCCAAACAAAATTATGATTTATAAATATTGAATTAATTATTGGCGCAATCATCATAATATCGCTAGGTCTAATTCTTTTAATATTTTTCTTTTCATATGCATCAAAACCTATTTTCTTAAATTCGCTATTTAAAAATGAAAATCTAAAATGGTCAATTCCTATTTTCTTAATCTTATATTTAGTACCCATTTTTAAAAACCAATCTGTTACTAAATGAGCTGCTACTTCAACATCTTCTATAAATGTCAAATGTCCTTTTTCTGCCCAATCATTTAATGGTGCTTTAATCCCCTTTAAATCTCTTGAATTGGTACATACAAAAGTATGCTGAATAACATAATACTTTCCATTATCTCTAAATACTAAGCAGACACTTACAAAGTCATTAGTCATAGCAAAGTCAACACCACCAACACACTCCATACCTTCCAAATTAATCATTTCCTGATTAGTTGCTAAAATATCATCCCAAGTGGCAACTTCTAAATCTTTATTACCTATAGGAAAATTCATTCTCTTAGCCATAAACTCTGGAAAATAATCTAATTTATATGGCATATCTAATACTTCTTTTTCTATTGTGCTTTTTAAACTTGGAAAATCATTAATCGAAGGTATAGCTTTAATCCATTTATCTGGTTTATCCCATTCACTTTCCTCCTCTATTCTGCACCAAAATACTAAAGTTCTATTAAGTGGATTATATTCTTTTAATATATCTTTGTTTTGATCTAACTCTCTATCTAATAATCCTCCTCTAACATGACCATTAGTAGTTATAGTTATTTCTCTACCATGCCATACCTTACCTAATCCTGAAGCTAAAGTATTAACATTAGTAGTATCTTCGTATTCATGTTTTTCATCATAAATAACACAACCTGTTCTTTTACTGTCTTTACCTCTTTTACTTGAAGTATTAAACCTTAATACTGACTTAGTTTTTATCCCAGTAATCTCTGTTTTAGTTGCATGGAAATTTTTCTTTAGTACATTTGCAAAACTTTTATTTAATGGTTCTTTTATTATTTCATAAACATCATTAAATGTTGTTTTTGCTTGATTTTCTGTATTAGCAAGTAAATCAATGTTATAACCTTTAATACCATGATAAGAGCTTAAGAAATAGAATGATAAAAATGATATAAAGCCATTTTTCCCACTCCCTCTCCCTACAACTATTCTGACTTCTTTAAAGAATATATCTCCATCAGCTTTAAATACTCCAACTATTAGAGCAAATAAAAATACCTCCCATTCAATCAATTTGTATGGAAAGTACTTCTGTAATGATAAACCTTCTTCAATTTTCTTTTCATCAATATAAACATCATCTCTTTCAAGAACTGGAATAACTATATTATTTATCATATCTTCCTGCTCTTTACAATGTTCTATCTCATTGTTTAATATTTTCTCCATATAAGGATTTATATATTTGCTATAATGCTTCATCATTTTCACCGCCAACATTGCAGTTGCTAGTAGTAAGCTGTAGTTCTTTTAAGATTGCAAGTTTTTGCTTATTATATGTTACAGCATTTTTTATTGAAGGGTTTTCTTTTTCAATAGGATATCCAGATGCAGATGTAGTTTTAATCGTTAATCCTCTATCTTTTATGTCTTTTTTCATAGCTTTTTCCTGATTAAAATACCAAATATAATCATCAATTAACCCTAAAAAATGTTCAACATTTGCTCCTTTTTCTTTTAATTGATTTATAAGAGAATCCTTGATTTTCTTAGCGCTAGCCATATTATCCCTCCTTTCAAAATTACTGTAATTTTTCTGTTTTTCTCACATGCGCGAGACTCTGACTAAATACTATAACCCCTTGCCGGTGCTAGTCCCCCCTAAAATAAAAAGGGTATAGGGAGGTAGGGGGTACTTTACCAGCGTTCTTCATTAATAAACGTTTCTTTCTTAGGCTTATGTTTCTCTGGATGAAGTCTATTGTGACAAGCTGCACATACTGCAATAAGATTACGATATTCTTTTCCTTTATAAGTATAATACTTACTTAAAGCTAACCTTGGATACTTTCTAACAAACTGTACATGATGTACTGTATCAGCTTTAGTTATCTTCCCTTCCTTCAAACATTCCTGACATTCATAATGTTGCTCTTCAAGAACTTCATTCTTTAAACCTTTTTTATCTTTATTGCCTGCCCAATATTTACTCTTATAGAATCTCCAAAGCTCATCATTAGCAATTAATTCTTTAATCCATTTTTCTAACTTCAAAGGATCCATTGCTTTTCAATCTCCATCTTTAATCTATCAGAGTGAGTTTTTAAATGCTTTAATAACTTTCGAGATTTAATTATAAGCTTTTCTCTTTCTTTTCCATCTATTGTAGTAGCTATTTTTTCATCTAACTTCTTAAGTTTCTTTTGCTCTCTTAATACATAATTATCATAACAAGATGTTATATACTTATGATTACATTTATTGCACTCAAAATAGTTAACTTCTATGCCATTAACATTTTTAACTTTCATTTTTGAATTATCAATTTCAAATTCAACATCACATATATCGCATTTAACTTTCATATCTTTTCTCCTTTCTAAAAGCAAAAGCACCTAGTATTTCTACTAAGTGCTTTCTTGGTATAAAAGGGGTATTGAGAATTTATGAGAGGTTATATGGTCAATAACCGATAGGAGATAGTAGGAATCGAACCTACTTCTATAGATTAAAATTCTATTGTTTTACCATTAATAAACTATATCCTCATGCTACACCTAGAATTAAATCTAGGTGATTTAACATAAATAAATTAAGGAGGTTCTTGCGCATCCAGCTAGCAAAACCAATATTTCTTGACCCAATACTATATTACAATATTTAAAGTGCTAATAGGTGCTAATATTTTAGAGTTCTGATAAAACTGTCATGTTTTAATCTTATAGTGCTTGTACCATAATTCATCTTATCTCCTATCTCCTTCCAAACTAATCCATCAATATATCTATAGATAAATATCTGTCTTACCTCTGAATTTTCTATATCATAAATGAATTCTATTAATCTATCCTTTTCCTCTACTAACTCATCCATCTTATTTACTATTCTTCTATTCAGCCTTGCTACTTTTCTCTTGTAACCCTCTAAGTCATAACCCTCAATATGCACCTTATGGTTAGTATATGGAAATTGTGAAGCAGAACCATTAACTGAATCTCTAACAAATTCAGGTTCTATTTTTTCAAGCTGTTTTTTAAGTAAATTTACTTCTGTTAATAACCCTCTATACCTCTTTAAGTTTTCTTTAGTCATAATTTCACCTCTTCTGTTTACCATATATTACATCTGCTATTTTCATTGCACCCTCTAATATTTCTTTAAGCTCTGTGAAATTAACATCTTTACCTTTTTCTTTTTTAATATCAACAGCATCCATAGTTATTTTAATTACTATATGAAACTTTTCATGTCCTAAAGCGCCATACATTTTTGCAATGCCTTGAACTATTTTGTCTTTATATTCTTTCTTGAACATTTCATCTAAATTTCTATTGTCTTTAGTTCCAATCATATTTGCATTCCCCCTCTATGAACACCTTAAATCCTCTCTTGCTTTTAGCCATGTTGATTTTGCTGATGTATGAATATGTTTCAAGTATGAGCATATTTCTTCAAGTCTTTCTTTTAAAGCTACTCCTTGTCCCCTTTTTAATTCTTTCTTTGTACAATACTTAATGTGTGACCATCTATTATAAGCTTGTATAGCATCTTTTTGTAATTGAAAAGCTCCTGCTATATCCTCTTCTACCAGCATATCATTTCTTCTATATATATCATTTAATATTTTTATCTCTTCTGGATATACTTTTTCTAAATCCATAACTTCTCCTTATACTTATAAATTTAATAATTTAATCATAGCTTCATATTCCAAT
>OLPD01001217.1_pt1 | contig 13836 bp, 15 predicted proteins | sample 1672111 | NCBI WGS metagenome assembly OLPD01 (sample SAMEA3136646, study PRJEB25190) | human gut metagenome
TGTTAAGGGGCAAATATAATTAGCCTGAAAAGGGTAAAAATGTTTAGCGACCAACAGAAAAAATTAGACCTTGAGGTATGAGCAAAACCAGCTTGTACCTCAAGGTTTTTTTATTCCAACATAGCGAAAAACCTTATAAATACGCCATTTTCGGCAATAAAACAAGAATTTTATTTATAGTCCCAATGTTGATGATGATTGGTCGTGAATTGATTCAGAGGATAACGATTTTTGCATCATCGGGAATAAAAATGATTACACAAGGATATAGAGATTTTTGGGAACTTTGTTTTTGGGAAAATTGAAAATGTGAAGAAATGCAGTAAAATCAATGATTTCCGGGCATTTCGGATTTTCCAGAAATTTTGTTTTTGGGAGAGAAAATTCGTTTTTGGGAACATTTTTGGGAAAAATTTGGCTGAAAATGGGGAAAGGTAAGGTGTTAGATGAGAAAAAAGAATTACAAAGGACGTTGTCAAAAAAGAACATTAAGCAAGTCAAAAGAAGTATGCAGATTTTATGATGCGATTCAATCAAAATATGCGGATATACTTCAAAAGGACAAGGATATTGAAGAAATATGTTGCAATGTTCCGCTTGAAAGTCTGCCAGAGGGAGAGTTTACATCAGATTTTCTGTGTGTAAAGAAAAATGGCGATTACATGGTTATGGAATGTGTACAAAGAAAATATCTTCAAAAACCTATGACAGTAAAATTATTGGATATTTCAAGGAATTACTGGTTGAAAAATGGCGTATCAGATTGGGGGATTGTGATTGATGCAGAAAAATGAATTGTTGCAATGGAATAATACAATAATCAGAATCTTGGCTATTGATGACGCAAGGGTGTTGGTAATAGATTGTGTAAAAAGAACAATGCCACAGTGGATAAATTCAGATGCTTTGTCAGAGTGTAAATCCTGTGAAAAATCAAAATTAGAGTTGCAAACGGAGATTGAACTGGATGATTTTGAAAACATGAACATACAAGAAAGACGTATTGCACATGAACGCTATACCATGATTGCCGGAGTTTTGCCGTTTGTAGCGGATGAGTCTTGGCGTTCCATGATAATTGATAAGATTGCCGATGAAAAGAAGGTTAGCAAGCAGACGGTCAGAAGATATTTGTGTTTGTATCTTGCGTTTGACGATATGAGTGTTCTATGCTCTAAAAGAAAGATTCACAAGAAAACTTTGACAGAAGATGAAAAAAATATTCGATGGGCATTGAATAAATTCTTTTATACATCCAGAAAAAACAGTTTACAGACAGCATACACATTGATGCTGAAAGAAAAGTATTGTGATAAAAATGGTGTTCTGCTGCCGACATACCCAACCATTCACCAATTTCGTTATTTTTATCGAAAAAACAGAAAAATGCAGACATATTATATTTCAAGAAATGGATTAAAAGACTATCAGAAGAATCATAGACCATTGTTAGGCGATGGTGTACAGCAATTTGCGCCGAATATCGGAGTGGGTATGTTGGATGCAACCATTTGTGATATTTACCTTGTAGACAATGCCGGAAGTCTGATAGGTAGACCAATACTGACAGTTTGCGTAGATGCGTATAGTAGTCTGTGCTGTGGCTATTCGTTGACATGGGAGGGCGGTCTTTACAGCCTGAGAGGACTTATGCTGAATATACTGGAAGATAAACAGCAATGGTGCAAAAAATTTGGTATCAGTTTTGAAAAAAATCAATGGGATTGTTCTAATTTTTTGCCAGGAATATTCGTTACTGATATGGGAACGGAATACAAATCAAGTACGTTTGAACAAATCAGCGAATTAGGGATTACTGTTGTAAATCTTCCGGCATACCGACCAGAGCTAAAAAGTGTTGTGGAAAAATTTTTTGATCTCATACAAAACACATACAAGCCATTTCTGAAAGGACGAGGCGTAATAGAGCCAGATTTTCAAGAGCGTGGCGCACATGATTACAGGAAAGATGCGTGTTTGACGTTACGCCAATTTGAACAGATATTATTGAAGGCTATCCTTTATTACAATTCAAAACGGATTATAGAAAATTATCCATACACTGATAATATGCTGTCTGAAAATATACAGCCTTTTGCATGTGCTATCTGGGAATATGGGAAAAATCAGGATGGTGCGAATTTAATTCCTGTTGAGAAAGAACAAGTGATAATGGCATTGCTTCCACGTACCACTGGGAAATTTACAAGATCTGGGTTGAAAGTAAATCAGATGAGATATAAATGCGATGGATATACGGAAGAATATTTGAACGGTGGTGAGGTAATTGTTGCATTTAATCCTGATGATGTTTCTTTTGTTTGGCTGGTTGATAAAGGAAATTACATTCGTTTTGAACTTATAGAAAGCAGATATAAAGAGAAAAATCTGACAGAGATTCAAATGTCTAAGACAAAACAAAAAGAGCTTGTAATGGCTGCTAAAGGTGTAAATAACCAGGGTAAAATTGATTTGGTCAACTATATAGAAAATATTACGGCAGCAGTCGGTGACAACAAGAGAGATACAAATGTAAAGGGGATTCGGGACAATCGCCGGAAGGAACAGGCGAACACACATATTGATTATATGGGAGCGGTATAAATGGATAATTTACAAGAGTTGATAATGCATATACCTGAAATGAAACAAGGAGAGGAGTTAATATCGGCACTGTCTGTATTGCCGGAATATCATGATAATGTCAGAAATGAAAACCAGGCAGTAAGAATGATGGAACTGTCAGCCATTCAGAGAATTTATGTACCGTCTGAAATGTCGATAGAAATATATTCAAAGATGTATCTGGCATTGGTGAGATCATTGCAAAAAAAGAGTACAAATATTGCCATTAAACAAAGATATGAAAATTATAAAGCAATACAGCAGCAGTCGTATAATGGGATTTTGGGCGGCTCTGATTCGTTTACAATTATTGGTACTTCGGGTATTGGAAAGTCTTCAGCAATTAGTAGGGCGATTTCAGTGATAGCAGAGAATCGCATCATTGAAACTAAAAATCTATGTACGCCGATTATACCTTTTCTGGTTGTGCAATGCCCGTTTGATTCTTCGGTAAAAGGATTATTATTTGAAATTCTTAGGAAAGTTGATGAAACACTGGGAAGCAATTATTATCAATTTGCACTTAAAGCAAGGGCAACAACAGATATGTTGATTGGTTCGGTGGCACAGGTGGCTTTAAATCATATCGGTATGCTGGTTGTGGACGAAATCCAAAATGTTGCTAATTCAAAGAATGGAAAAAGTCTGATAGGTGCATTAACTCAGCTTATCAATAATTCAGGCATATCTATTTGCATGGTTGGTACACCTGAAAGTGCGGTGTTTTTTGAACAGGCTATGCAACTTGCAAGGCGATCAGTAGGATTGAAATATACAACCATGAATTATGATGAATATTTCCAAAGTTTTTGTAAGGTGTTGTTTAAATATCAATATACTAAGCAGAGGACAGAGATAACACCAGTTATTATAGAGTGGCTGTATGAACATTCTTCCGGGATTGTTTCTGTTGTAATATCTCTAATTTATGACGCACAAGAAATAGCAATTCTCACGGGAAAAGAGGTGCTGAATCTGGAAACTTTAAATGAAGCATATCAACAAAGGCTCTCATTACTTCATGGTTATATACAACCTTCAGTGATTCAGAATAAATCAACAACCAGGAAGAAAAAGACTATTGCCGATTTGAACATAAACCAAACAAATGACAGTCAAAAACAAGAAAATTACTCTATTGCTGCCATTGCAGAGAAGGCAAAAACAGAGAATATAGATGTTGTTGCACTTCTGAAAACTGTGTATAAGGTCGTGGAGGTGGCAATATGACAATGTATCTTCCAGAAATTTATCCCGATGAACTGGTATATAGTTGGTTAGCAAGATATTACATAAAGACAGGATATGTCAGATATGCTTTTGTTGCAGAAGAATTATTTCAGAGTAAAACTGTCAGACCAGATATAGAGTTTGTGAATCAATATACCGCTCCAATGCTACAGGCTATTATTGAAAAAATGTCAATGCAAGAGATAATAGAAAATCATACCATGTTTCCGTATTATGGTAAATTCTTGCAAAAAGAGCGTAGAAATCAGGCATATACAGCGATGATACAGACCAAAGGAAATTATCATAATCTGCTGCCGATGCCGAAAAGAAAAGGCAATACAGACCGATATTTGAGGTATTGTCCTGTATGTGCAGAGAATGACCGTAAACAATATGGGGAAGCATATTGGCACAGAATACACCAGTTACAAGGGGTTAAGATTTGTTCACAACATGGTTGTTATTTGTTGGAGAGTGAGGTGAAAATAAGCGGTAAAGCAAGCCCGACACTGATAGCAGCAGAAACAATTATTCCTGAAAAATGTGAAAATCTTTTATTGTGTCAGCATGATATAGAATATCAACTTGCTAATTATGTAACAAAGGTTTTTCAATCAGAATTGGATTTAAACTGTGATATTACAGTAGGAAAGTTCCTTCATTCAAGAATGGAAAATACCATTTACAGGTCAGTCAGAGGGGAACAAAGAAATATATCACTGTTCCATGCAGACTTTCAGGAATATTATAAAAAATTACCTGATAACAACTTTTCTGATCTGTGGCAAATTCAGAAGGTGCTGACAGATGATAGAATAAATCCGTATGAGGTATGTATGCTTGCTATGTTCTTAAATGTATTGGTAGCGGATTTGGTAAGCATGAAATTACCTGAACAGACTCAGGAACAGCGGTTTGATGAGCAAATATATTTGTTGCATGAACAAGGCTTAAAATATCCTGAGATTGCAAGGCGATTAGGGGCTTCTTATGATACAGTAAAGGCAATCGGGGAACAACGGTATAAGAAATATCATAAAGAATCAAATAAAGCATTGAAATGTGGTACAAAGGCTTATGACTGGCAGCAGATAGATAAAGATACATTTCCGCTTGTCAGGGATGCTATTAGAAAGCTACAGGGAAATGGAACGAACAGACCTAAGAAAGTGACTGTATTTGCGATAGAAAAGCTGCTGCATTTACCAAGTAAAAGAATTGCAACCTATCTCCCAATGTGCAAGGCAGAAATAGAGAAATATCAAGAATCACAGGAAGAATATTGGGCTAGAGAAGTTGTGTGGGCGGTCAATCACGTTATCACAGAAGGAAATAGATTGAACTGGAAGCAGATTAGGAATCTAACCAATATGCGGAAAAAGGACTTGATAAAATGCGTTCCGTATTTGCTAGATTATGCAGATCCAGATACAGTAGAAAAAATAGAAATACTAATTTGAAAAAAAGGCTATGGAGCAGGTTTGGATTCCATAGCCTAATTTTTTATAGTAAAGAGTGGGAAATATTTTCTTTTTCAGCAACATGTGAATTCGATACAGATATTTCAACATTGAAATGTTGCATAGCGTCCCGATGTGCAAGTATTTCTTGTGACGTTGTCGCACCTATCAGTTTTTGTGTGAGCCAGTCGGCAGCAGCTTGTGCGTCAGCACCGTAAATGATTATCTCGCCAAAATGGGGACTAGGTATTTTTATGATGCCCTCTTCGGCTTTTATTGCAATTTGTTCTAGCTTATTGTTTCTTTCATCACTGGTAGGAAAGTACACCTTTCGATTGTGAGGAATAAATTCTACTGAATATCCTAATAGTTCTGCAATTTCAACCACTTCAGAAAATTTTATTGTTTCCCTGGCAAGTTTGTTGGTAATGTTTTGAGCGGTTGTTGGCGTATCTGGGTGATTGGCATTCATTTTTTCTACAACTTCTTTTAGCGTATATCCATTCATAGCCAGAAATGATTTGATTTTTTGCCTTGTTTTATTTTCCGTGTTCAAATTTTTTTTCAAGAAATTTCATCTCCCTTCAGCATCATTATATTATACAATATGTGAAAAGTCAATTATAAAAACACTATAACGATATAAATATAACTATAAAGTGTATTTCGAGTTGACAAATATAGTGATAAAGTGTATTATATAACTATCAGGAATAACGTGCGTTATTAAAGAGAAATGAACAACATTTGAAAGAAGTGGGGAGAAGAAAATATGTTTGGCTTATTAAGCGTATTTTTTTGGGGAATCAGTGATGAAATACGAATCCAGCGAGAAATAAAAAATGAATGTGTAGAGTCAGCTAAGCGATGTGCCGATTTTAAACGTTGGATGGATCAGTGGGAAGAGTTAAGAAAAAAAGATTATAGAAGGTAATGAAATTATAAGTTGTGTATAAAAATAGTAAAATATCGCAGATATAATTGTAAAAAATATCCAAAATATAGTTGACAAATTTGGAAGCTATGATATGCTGACTACGACAACAAATTAAATATTAAGTGTGCTTTGTATAAAAGCATGTACAGCAATAAGATCATATAAAAAAACGCAGTTTTGAATATTACTTTTTAGAAGTAGGTAATATTCGGCGGTTTTTATATGGTCTTTTTTTCGTAAATGGGAGAAAAATGAATAATGAAATTACAAATGTATGTGAGGTAGATAAATGAAAGCAAATACAAATGGACTTTTTTCAATTTATTCCCAGAGAGTAGCAGGATTACTGATGCTAAAGGGATTTACTATTCTGAAATTAGAGGAAAATAAAAGATTTGCGGACAAAACAGTTTTTGTTTTCGCAAATTCCCCGGAATTTCAGCAGGCATTGAAGGAAGTACAGGAAAACAACAAATAAACTAAGGAGACAACAAAATTATGACAACAAAATATTTATCAGAAATAATTTCAAATGAAGAGATTAGCACATGGAAACCAGGAGATAACATATTTCTCTACAATGGTACAGGAACAGGAAAGACAACGTTTATAAATAACAGATTAGCTAAGATCGCAAAGGAACAAAGGCAGAAAATTTTACAGTTAGAGCCACGATTGCTTTTGAAAAAACAGCAAAGGAAAGATGCAGATTCAAGTGTGATTGATGTTGAATCTTATCAAGCAATAGATTCAATAGCACGTTTTGACCAGTATTCGATTATTGTGTTGGATGAATGCCATTACCTTTTTTCAGACAGTGGTATTAACGATCTTACTGATAGACATTACCAAATACTAAATAGTTTGGAGTGTATAAAAATATGGATAACTGCAACGCCAGACGATGTTTTTGAATACTTTCGGAGCAATCAGATTGATTACAAGCTATATCCAAAAGATTATACGGAATCAAAAGTACTTAACGAGATTTATACATATAAGTCCGATGAAGAACTTGAAAATATTCTTGAATTTGTAGCACATGACACAAATGTAAAAGCTATGGTTGTCATGAGCAGCACGAAGAAACTATTGAAAATGTATAGGAAATATGAAGATGTATCTTCAATTGTGCTTGGTTCTGGTAATTTAAGGGGAAAAACAGCCAAAATGAAAAAAGCAATAGCATCAGAAATTGCAAAAATCTCAGATGATAAAATCTTTTCCGGGCAAAAGTTTCTATTTGGAACATCTGCTTTAGATTGTGGCTTATCTATGAGGGACTATAACTTTTCGATCATAATCATTGATGGAATTTATGATATACAGACTATTAAGCAAATTGTTGGACGCAAGAGAAAACAGGATGATTGTGATGTAGCAGCTCTTTATATAAAAAATATCTCAAATAGTACACTCAATGGGTTTAATTCCACTGAAAAACGGTGGATAAAACCGGCGCATACATTATTGACAAAGGGTATTGATTACTATTTAGAGTGGTATCTGAAGAATGGGAACAGATACCCGGACAAGCACCGAATAATCCGGGATGAAAAAATAAATGGTGTACTGAAAAAGACGGTGAACGATAAAAAGCTGACATTTTTTGAAAATCGTATTAAGCGCACAACAGAAATGATTCGCCGGGGCAAGAATGGATTTTTACTGACATTAAAAGATGCTTTTGGTATCAATGTAAGTCCCTGGAATGACGATGCAAAGATTTACACAGAAAAAATATTAGAAGATCATTACCAGAAACAAACAGTTTGGTGGAATCGGTCAGAGACACAGGAATTTGCTAAATCATTGGGATTTACAGACAAATATCGCCATATCATCACAAGCTATAAAGCTATAAATTCTATACTGGAAAATCAATATAACAGTATATATAGAATTGTCTGTAAGCGAAAGAAGAAAAAGGTTGATGGTAAAGTTAAGCGGTTTGACAATGTGTGGATGATTGAAAAGATCAGATAACGAATAAGAGGGGGGCTTTCTGACCGCAAAGCTATTATTATAACTCTGCGGTTAAAAACACCCCCTAGATAAAAGCTATATGACATTATCTGGCGATAATGGCATAGCGACACGATAGTGTCAAGATTATATGAAAACACTGACGTGTTTTGGTATTCGTGCAAATAGCACTCATACATAATAATCGACCAAAGCAAAAAAGATAATTAACTACATGTAGTCCCCAAATTTAAAGTATCGACAATATACAGATGCGCCACAGTACATTTATTCTTTTTCTTTTTGGTTGGGCGCAAGTCGGAAGGAGAAAAGATGGAACAAAGCAAAGATTGGAAATTTATTGAAGAAGCTATAAAAAATCATAATGTAGATAATTTCTGTAAAATTATGAGTTATTAGAACACTGACGGCGAAAAATTTGTCTATCGTAATTGATATTGGAATTATAAGACAGAGCGATGCAAAGTGCTTTCTGTAAAAAAGGGTGAAAATAGCAGGAAAATGTAACTTTAAAGTGATGATTTTTTGCTCGAACACATTTTAAATTTTTGCCATTTAATCCAGGGGCTGAAAAGTGCTAAGAGAGCGTATTTCAGAAGAGGTGGTGAATTGAATAGCATAGCTCGGTAGTCTCTCGAACTCATATAAGTATAGGCGGTGGTTGTTCCAATGCCTTTGTTATGTTTAGAAGGTATTAAAACATTCCTTTTTGAAATAGTATTAAAAGTATTGACATGCTTTCTTTTCTGAGATAGAATTTTGGTATTAAAAGAAACGAAGGAAAGAATTGAAAAACAGGAAGGAAAGATATGTGTATAGTGTATGGGTATTGTAGAGTAAGTCGAGCAAAACAGAAGGTTCAAAGACAAATAGATAATATTAAAGCATATAATCCTGATGCTGTAATTATAGCAGAAGCATTTACAGGAACTAAGATGGATCGCCCAAAGTGGAGTAATCTTTATAGAAAAGTAAAGTGTAATGATACTATTATATTCGATGAAGTAAGTCGAATGTCAAGGGACGCAGAAGAAGGATTTAAAGTATATAAAGAATTGTATGAACGTGGAGTAAACCTAGTATTTTTGAAAGAATCAACATTAAATACAGAAAATTTCCGAAAAACAACGCAAATTGCAATGACCGATACAGATGTAGATTTGATATTAGAAGGTGTTAATAAATATTTGATGAAACTAGCAGAGAATCAAATTAAATCGGCATTTGAAACAGCACAGCACGAAGTAGACTTTTTGCACAAGCGAACGTCAGAAGGAGTACAACGTGCAATTGCAGAGGGAAAGAGAGTTGGAATTGAAAAAGGACGAAAACTCGTAACCAAGAAAAGTATTGAAAAGAAAGAAATCATAAAAAAACATTGTAAGGATTTTGGTGGATCGCTTAATGACAATGAGTGTATGACAATGACGGGGTTGTCAAGAAATACCTATTACAAATACAAAAGGGAATTGAAAGGGCAAGGATAAAACCTTGCCTTTTCTTATGCCAGGGGGATATAATTACATTTTTTGTGTGCATCCAGATGTAACTATTCTGTTCCGAGGTCTATCTCAGTCTTCCAGATCAATTTTCAACCTCGAACAATTTTATTCCTGAATTGCAGTAACAAGTCCGTCCTCGATATATATGTATCTGTTTTTGGAGGGAGATTTATATACCCATTGCTCGCTTACAGAATATTTTGTTGTGGTTTTATTTATTGAAGAAGGCTCGCCCCAGGTGGAGTGTCGGACTTCATCTGCAGTCATGCCAATTGCAGGTGCTTTCTTCTCAATAATAGGTGTGGTTTCAGGCTCTTTTTCTTCTGACTTAGGTTTTGAGTTTATATATGCAATCATATTATCTGTATTCCAACTGAGAGTACATACACTTGTTTGAGCTAAAAGTTTTGGAAACTGAAATTCGTATTCACCTTTTCCTGAGTAAGAATATGAGATATTCATTTCTTCAACTGTATTACCAAAAATATCTTGAAGCGTATCATTTAAATTTTCTCTATCGGACTCAGATAGTTTGTCCGTATCGTCCAATTGTAAGAAAAATTCAACGATTGTTTTGTTATCCCACCCCAAACGAACTGTAATTGTTCCATTATGACCATAAAATGATCCACGTCCGAGTTCGTGAGTATAATCATCAGCATTCCACGAAGAGATATCGACATTTAAAACAGAAATATCTTCGCCAATAAATTTCTTATAATCAACAAATTCTTCCGGGATACTGTAATCTTTTTCTACTGGCTGTTCTATTTCAGAAGATAGTGATTCGGCTGAAGTATCAGCTACCTCAGAATCTGCTATTGATTCCGTTGTATCTTTATAATGAGTTTCAGCAGTGGTTGTATTGCTACAGCCAGATAATCCGAGAAAAATTGTAGCCATTATTATATAGAAGAAAGTTTTTCTCATTTGATATCCTCACTTTTCATGGGGCATCAAGAATCATGGGAAGAAAATTCTATCATTTTTAAAAGTCTTTTTCTATCCCATAAAATAATGCCATTTTTCTCTGCAAGCTCTTTTGCAGAAGAAGTAAAGTAGTTGTTCGTTAATACAACACCAACATGTCTGTTGTAGAATGTTTTGCCACTAAAGGCTTCTTGTACCGCTTTATTACCAACTTCAGAAGAGTAGCATTTGCACTGGATTCCGTATTTTATGCCATCTTTTGTAGCAAGTATATCTATCCCCTGATCTCCGCTGCCTTTCGTAACAGATACATTTTTGAACCCATTTTGTTTTAATAGAGTGGCACAAAAACTTTCAAATTCGTGCCCGTCCATGTTATCAAAATCGTGATTTTTCTGTTTGGTGGATACGTGTTTTTCTACTGTAGGCTTTTTCGGTGGTTCTTCCATTTTTTCGATAGTTACACTTTGCCTGTTGGAAATTATCTCATCAAGTAAAATACCATCTTTAGTATATACAGCTTGAACAAAATAAGTATATGTTTGTCCCCAATTGACATTATGATCTGTGTAACGTCTTGCAGCACCTTCAAGAAGTACAATAGGTATAAAATCTTCCTCATTTTCTGATTTGGAACGATATACCTTATAGGTAGTTACATTGTCCTGCCGATTCCAAAATAGTTTTGCTGATCCGTTATCTCTAGATTCTACATGTAAATCAATCTTTTTTAATTTTACGGACATCATGCTAGAAGATAATTTAATATCAATAGGTAATTCAGCCTTAACAGATGAAGTATATACCCGTCCTTCATACATACTACATAAAGTGACGGTATATGAAGTACAAGGATTTTCAGATGGCAAAAATGTGTCCGTATATTCATAAGTTGTTTTTCCTCTGATAAATGGAAGTGTTGTGACTTCTTTTGGGAGAGGTAGTTGTTGATAGTTTCTATAAACTTTGAATTCTTTAGCAACAGAATTATCTGAATCTTGACAATCCCATGATAAGTGAATTTGTCTTGGTGAAGTTTGCGTCAGTTTAATACAAGTATTGAAAGCTAAGGCTTTGCAAGCATCCGTTCTTTGTTTAAATTCAGCAACTCTTTTTGCTGATGCAGCTTGTTCTTGCTTGATACCTTTTCGTGTATTTACTTCATCGGCTATTCCGAATAATGCGCCGAATAATCCCCATCCTAAAAGTCCCATAATATACCTGCTTTCGAGTTTGAACAAATGATACTAAAATCAAATGGTTTAATACCAATTATACAATGGAAGTATTGTAGAATCAATATATAGTATCAAATGATTTGACTGAAGGGAGAATGTGATGAGATGTCATTTGGTGATACATTAAGGGAGTTGCGAATAAAATCAGGGATGACACAATTACAGTTGGCAGATAAAGTTAATGTTACAAAATCTGTAATCAGTTATTATGAACACAAGGATAAGAAACCTTCACCAGACGTTTTGATAAAGTTCGCTGAAATATTCGGTGTCACAACGGATTATTTACTGGGAATAGAAAAAATCCCAGAAGCGGTATTAGATGTGAGTGGATTAACGGAAGATGATGTAAAAGCAGTTCAGGTTATAGTCGATGCTTTCAGAAAAAAGAATAATTACTAAATGAGTCTGATATGTGTCAGGCTCTTTTTGTTTGAAAGGGAATTTATGATAGTCAGAAAGAACTATGAAATTATGTTTAAAAAAAGTATTTTGTGATTGAAACGGATGAAGAGAATATTTGTCCCGATTGCAATGGCATTTTAAAAGTACGTGACAGTAAAAAACGAATTGTTAGAGATGAAGATGGTGTGTTGTATGATTTTTCGTTACGGCGATTTATATGCTGTCAATGTGGGAGAATACATACAGAAATTCCAGACTGTATTGCAAAAAATAAGCACTATGGAAAAAATGTAATTGATTCGGTAAAATCTGGTGATTGTAATTTTTGCGCAGCAGATAATTCTACAATTTACAGGTGGAAAAACTCCTAGAACACACCCACTTTGCATTTTTATGGTGTCTTAAAAATGGTAGAGTAGCGTTCGGGAGGCGATGAAATGAAAAAGAAAAATATAATTCTTCTTATTATAATGATACTTTTGCTTTTTGGCTTTACTATATGCTTTCTTTCTGGGCGTTCAAACAAAAAGATTTTTTTGCCAACAGATGAAAATGCTCAAGACTGGAATGGCAATCAGAATTTACCAAATGGGGGAAAGCAGGAAACAAATACTATAAAGATTCCTGGTTTTGATGCTCTTACATTTCAAGCAAACCAGACAAAGCAACGAGTGAATTTCAAAAATCCAGAAGAAAATTCATGCTTATTCCGTATGACGTTGTTTATTGATGATAAGCAATACTGGCAGTCTGCCGGAGGAATTGAACCTGGAAAGGGATATTATGAAATTCAGCTTGATGAAGGACTGCAATCGGGTGATTATGCTGGCACTCTATTAGTAGAATGTTTCAAAAAAGATGGTACGGCTTTGAATAACGCAAAAGTAAAGTTTGATTTGGAGGTAACAGAGGAATGAAAAAGAAGGTTTTAGGAACTATGATGGCTTTTGCTGTGTTGGTTGGTTCTGTAATGCCAGTATCAGCTTCACAGTTACATATGGACGGAGAAAGTGCTGATGTGAAACTGTCTTATGATAATCAAAGCACATTTTGCATCAATATCCCGGAAAGTATCAATCTCAATAATCCAGATGGATATACTTTTACAGCAGACTATGTAAATATCACTGATTCAGAAGAAGTATGTGTCACAATCCCAGATGAAGCTATTCCAATGACAAATGAATGGGGTGCAAATGGAACGGTAAGATTCTCAGCTAATAGTGTGAGATTCTTGAGAGATCAGACAACAACAGATACTCCAATTTACGCTATGTTTGACGGTTTATCAGCCGGACATTTTGAGGGAACAGCTACATTTACGATTCAACTTAAACAGAGAAGCGATCACTAATAATAAAAATGTAAGAGACAGAGAGGCGTGCCAGTGGTGCGTCTTTTTTGAATGAAAAAATACTTGAGATTATGAAGAAAAATGGTATACTAAAATCAAGGTTTAATGCTATGTTAAGGGGCAAATATAATTAGCCTGAAAAGGGTAAAAATGTTTAGCGACCAAC
>OLPD01001219.1_pt1 | contig 13785 bp, 12 predicted proteins | sample 1672111 | NCBI WGS metagenome assembly OLPD01 (sample SAMEA3136646, study PRJEB25190) | human gut metagenome
GCGTATGATGCCTGGCTTGCTGCTGAACATTTTTTAGCATAACAACGTCGCGAAATAGTCAGGAATGGTCTTTTTATCGACGACCTGGATACTGGTGATCCCTAACCGGTTAGCCCCTTCAATATTATCGGCGTTATCGTCAAAAAAGACCGCATCGTGCGCAGAAAAACCTTCAGACTGCAGGACGTGCTGGTAAATCCGCGCTTCCGGTTTACGCATGCCCAGGTCCTGGGAAAGGTAAATATGGTCAGCAGCCTGACGGATCTCGGGATATTCATCCGGCCAAAACGTGGTGTGCAGGCGGTTAGTATTCGACAAGACGACCACCCGATGCCCCTGCTCACGCAGCTTTTGCATGATGTCGATGACCTCAGGGCGCAAGGCGACAAAAACGGCCTGCCAGCCGTGAGAGAACTGCTCGTAACTTAGCGGCAGCGCCATCTCATGACATAGCGCCTCGGCAAAGGCTTCATCCGTTATTTCGCCTCGCTCGTGCTGGTGAAAAGCCTCCCCCATGGTGAAACTTTGCTTTAGCGAAGCCAGCGGTACACGACTTAGATCGCTCCATGTGCCCAACACGCGGTTGAAGTCGATATCGACAATCACATTACCCAAATCAAAGATATAGAGCATGCCCTTCTCCTTATTCGCCGTGGATGAATAACTGTAGCGGGAAAGGAGAAGTTTGACTATGCGAGAGTGATGGCTGCGAAGTTATCGGGCCATCATTGGGAAGAATTACACGGCCAGAGCATCATCCTGTGAAGGACTCACCTGCACAATTTCAACCTGCTGTGACTGGAGTAAATTGTGCAATGCCGGACCTGGGTATTCATCAGTAAACAGCGCAGTCACCTGAGACACGTTACCAATTTCTACCGCGGCAGAAGCCGTATATTTCGTATGATCCGCTGCCAGCAGAATGTGTCTTGAATGGGACATCATCGTTTTCACTACGCTGGCTTCATTGACATCAAACTCCAGCAGCGCGCCATCATTTTCGATCGCGCCAACGCTGGTAACCAGGTAGTCGGCCCGAAAATCAGCCACAAATGCTGAAGCAGAAGGGCCAATGATGCCGCTGTTGTGCGGGCGTAACGTTCCACCTGGTACCATAACTTCAAAACGTGGGTTGTTATACAGAATGTGCGCCACGCGTAGGCTGTTGGTAATAATGCGCAAATGATTATGGTTTAACAGCGCGCGGGCCACCTGCTCAACGGTGGTGCCAATGGTAATAAACACCGTTGATCCATCGGGAATGTAGTCAGCCACCGCTTCCGCGATGGCCTTCTTCTCTTCCGTCCAGGAAACTTCACGCTGCTCAAACGCCGTATTCACCACGCTGGAGGCTCTGCCCGCGCCACCATGATGACGCGTAATTAATCCCTGCTCGCTGAGTTTACGAATATCACGACGCACAGTTTGCGTGGACACGTCCAGCAGGCTCGCCAGCTCGTCGATATTCATATAACCGCGCTCGCTAATCAGCATAAGCAGTTGATCGTGTCGCGGGTTACCGGTCAGTTCGGTAAGACTCATGAAATTTCCTCGAAAAACCATTGCCCTGGCATTTTATACAAAAAGTGACAGAAAAGATCGGGTTTGATCACAGTCAGGGATTCCGGCCCTTCCTCCCGGGCGAGTGCATTTTAACGCAGCAACCCCACTGGCAAACCTGACGGCCTCTTCTGGAGCATCGCCACCCGCCAGGCTGAATGCGAGCGCACCGTGGAAAACATCCCCAGCTCCCGTAGTATCCACAACATCGACTTTAAATCCAGATTGATGCTGCAACGTATTATTTTTTATCCAGTCACAGCCTTCGCTCCCTCGTGTCACATAGACATGACCATTTGTGAGCGTTTTTGCTTGTTTAAGTCCAGCTTCAGAATCATTTATCCCGGTTAAACGCGCCAGACCCGGTTCAGAGAACGCCGCATGATCGCTCAACGCCACCAGCTCACTGATATCTTGTGGCGTGACGTCACCATCCAGTACCGTCATCACTCCCGCCTGACGCGCCAGCGTGAACGCCTGCCTGGCGCCTTCGTGCCAGCGAACATCCGCCAACACCACATCCCACTGGGAAAAATCGATCTCATTCAGCCAGGCAACATCCGGCAGTAAATCCGGGCTGGGATAGTTAACGATAATCCGTTCTCCTTGCGCATCAACCATAATTGCCGATTGCGAAGACTTTGCCCCCGCATAGCGCCGGGTGTAGCGGGTGTTTACCCCCAGGGATTCCAGCTCCGCCAGCAGGCTATTTCCGGTGTCGTCATCGCCCACACGGCCAATAAAGTCCACCTGCGCGCCCAGCTTCGCTGCAGCCACTGCGGCCGTTGCAGCAGGCCCGCCGCCCACTTCCGTATAACGCTTCGCCACATACTTACCTCCTTCGGTCGGTAAACCTTCCACGTAATAGATGCGATCCATCACGGCAATACCTACACAAGCAATACGAATCATGGTCATTCCTTAGGCGTTTCAAGATGGGATCATTTTAATTTCACAAAATGTTTAAAAAGTGACGGCTGTCAATTTTTTGACCATAAATTACAAATACGATCAAAAACAGACAAAAACAAACGACCTTAAATGACAAAAAATGACATCCACGTCTCAGGAGAACGTTATGGCAGTTATAGCATTTATCGGATTAGGTCAGATGGGTTCACCCATGGCGAGCAACTTGCTGAAGCAGGGTCATCAACTCAGCGTCTTTGACGTTAACCCGGATGCCGTTCAGCGCCTGGTGGAAAAAGGAGCCCAACCTGCCAGCAGCCCGGCTCAGGCAGTAAAAGGGGCAGAATTTGTCATCACAATGCTGCCAAACGGCGATCTGGTGCGCAGCGTACTGTTCGGTGAGCAGGGTATCTGCGAAAACCTCTCCCCGCAGGCATTAGTGATTGATATGTCGACTATTCACCCACTGCAAACCGACAAACTGATCGCCGATATGCGTGACAAAGGCTTCGACATGATGGATTGCCCGGTTGGACGTACCTCCGATCACGCTATCGCAGGAACGCTGTTGCTGCTGGCAGGTGGAACGGCACAGCAGGTAGAACGCGCCACACCGGTTCTGATGGCGATGGGTAATGAATTGATCAACGCAGGCGGTCCCGGCATGGGCATTCGCGTCAAGCTCATCAACAACTACATGAGCATCGCGTTAAACGCCTTGTCTGCTGAAGCCGCCGTGTTGTGCGAAGCGCTCGGCCTCTCCTTCGATGTGGCCTTGCAAGTCATGAGCGGCACTCCCGCCGGGAAAGGCCACTTCACTACCTCCTGGCCGAACAAAGTGCTGAAAGGCGATCTTTCCCCGGCCTTCATGATCGATTTAGCTCACAAGGATCTTGGCATCGCGCTGGACGTTGCCAACCAACTACATGTGCCGATGCCGCTCGGTGCCGCCTCCCGCGAAGTCTATAACCAGGCACGCGCCGCTGGCCGTGGCCGGGAAGACTGGACGGCCATTCTTGAACAGGTTCGCGCATCCGCCGGGCTAAATAAACACACAGATAAGTAAGGACTGAACAATGACGAAGTACACCCTGAAAGATATCACCCGAGCTTCCGGCGGTTTTGCCATGCTGGCGGTCGATCAGCGCGAAGCCATGCGCTTAATGTTTGCCGCTGCGGGTGCAAAATCCCCGGTCAATGACAGCGTGCTGACCGATTTCAAAGTCAATGCTGCAAAGATTCTGTCCCCCTATGCCTCCGCCATTCTGGTCGATCAGCAGTTCTGCTACCGCCAGGTTGTAGAGCAAAACGCGGTAGCCAAAAGCTGCGCCATGATTGTGGCCGCTGATGAGTTTATTCCGGGTAACGGAATTCCGGTCGATAGCGTAGTGATTGATAAAAAAATCAACCCGCAGGCTGTGAAGCAAGATGGTGCTAAGGCTCTCAAACTGCTGGTGCTGTGGCGTAGCGATGAAGATGCCCAACAGCGTCTGGATATGGTGAAAGAATTCAATGAGTTATGCCATTCCAATGGGCTGCTGAGCATCATCGAGCCGGTTGTTCGCCCACCGCGTCGTGGCGATAAGTTCTGCCGTGAACAGGCCATCATCGATGCCGCGAAAGAGCTGGGCGACAGCGGTGCCGATCTCTACAAGGTCGAAATGCCGCTGTACGGCAAAGGAACCCAACAGGAATTGCTTAGCGCCTCTCAGCGCCTGAATGAAAACATCAACATGCCGTGGGTCATTCTCTCCTCTGGTGTGGATGAAAAACTGTTCCCACGCGCGGTCAGCGTAGCAATGACCGCAGGCGCATCCGGCTTCCTGGCCGGGCGTGCGGTCTGGTCATCCGTCGTGGGTCTGCCGGATACCGAACTGATGCTGCGTGATGTTTCCGCACCGAAGTTGCAGCGTCTGGGCGATATCGTCGACGAAATGATGGCCCGCCGCTAATAGAGGATCAAAGCATGAAATGGTTTAACACCCTAAGCCACAACCGCTGGCTGGAACAAGAAACCGATCGCATCTTTAACTTTGGTAAGAACGCGGCGGTGCCCACCGGGTTTGGTTGGTTAGGAAACAGTGGTCAGGTCAGAGCGGATATGGGAACACATCTGTGGATCACCGCCCGCATGCTGCACGTCTATTCCGTTGCCACCTCCATGGGTCGCCCAGGTGCATATCAACTCGTCGACCACGGCATTAAGGCGCTGAACGGCGCGCTACGCGACACACGCTACGGCGGTTGGTACGCCTGCGTCAATGACGAAGGAGTGATGGATGCCTCCAAGCAGGGTTATCAGCATTTCTTCGTCTTACTTGGCGCGGCAAGCGCGGTCACTACCGGTCATCCACAGGCCAGAAAATTGCTGGATGACGCCATAGAGGTGATTGAGAAGTACTTCTGGAGCGAAGACGAACAAATGTGCCTGGAGTCCTGGGACGAAGCCTTCAGCCAGACAGAAGATTATCGCGGCGGCAACGCTAACATGCACGCGGTCGAGGCTTTCCTGATCGTGTATGACGTGACTCATGACCGTAAATGGCTCGATCGCGCACTGCGTATCGCTTCGGTGATTATTCACGACGTGGCCCGTAGCGGGGAGTACCGCGTCAATGAACACTTCGATTCACAGTGGAATCCAATCCGCGATTACAACAAGGACAACCCAGCTCACCGTTTCCGCGCCTACGGTGGCACGCCGGGTCACTGGATCGAGTGGGGCCGCCTGATGCTGCATCTACATGCCGCGCTGGAAGCTCGCTTCGAAACGCCTCCTGCCTGGCTGCTGGAAGATGCAAAAGGACTTTTCCACGCCACTATCCGGGACGCCTGGGCACCAGACGGCGCAGACGGTTTTGTCTATTCGGTGGATTGGGACGGCAAACCGATCGTTCGCGAAAGAGTGCGCTGGCCGATAGTCGAAGCGATGGGTACCGCCTACGCCCTGTACACCCTCACAGGCGACAGCCAGTACGAAGCCTGGTACCAGAAATGGTGGGATTACTGCATCACCTACCTGATGGATTACGAGACCGGTTCATGGTGGCAGGAGCTGGACACCGATAACAAGGTGACCACCAAAGTCTGGGACGGCAAGCAGGATATTTATCACCTGCTGCACTGCCTGGTGATCCCACGTCTGCCACTGGCTCCGGGCCTTGCTCCGGCTGTTGCCGCCGGTCTGCTGGATATCAACGCTAAATAAGTAACAAGGTGGGCTGCCATGCATAGCGGTGGAAAAACCATTCATCTTCAGGCCGGACACTACCAGGCGAAAATCGTCACGGTTGGCGCTGGGCTAGCGGAATTGACGCACCGTGGGCGTCATATCGTTATTCCCCACAAACCGGAAGAAATGCCGCTGGCACACTTGGGGAAAGTGTTAATCCCCTGGCCAAACCGCGTTGTAGACGGCAGCTATCACTATAACGGCAAGGATTACCAGCTTGCCGTTAACGACTCGGTTTCACATACCGCCATTCATGGGTTACTGGCCTGGCGGGACTGGCAGATTAACCAGCAGTCGGCATCGGAAGTGTCGCTGACGATTTTTCTGCCGCCTTCTTATGGTTATCCCTTTGCGCTGGTTTCAGAGGTGATTTACCGGCTGGAAGCAACCCGTGGACTGCACGTTTTTATCCACACACAGAATGTGGGTGACGAAATCGCGCCGTATGGCGCGGGAGCACATCCCTATTTGACCTGCAATCTGCAACCCATTGATGACTGTGAATTAACACTCCCGGTGAGTGAAGAAACATGTGATGAACGATATTTCACCAAGCCGCAACGCATTGCGCAGACCGCTATCGATCATACGTTCAGGACTATGCCACCTGACGCTGAGTGGGAAGTCAGGATGACCAGCCCATCGCAAAACATGTCCACTTTTTTACGCAGCCACCAGCCCTGGTTGCAAGTGTATACCGGCGAAAAATTAGCACGGCGTGGCCTGGCGGTTGAACCGATGACCTGCCCGCCTGACGCCTTTAACTCCGGAATTAGCCTGATTCATCTCGCGCCCGGAGAACAACATCAGATGCATTTTTTAATCGGCAGTGAATAACAGATTTCCGACAAATTACCGAATTACCCTATTTTTACGGAGACGACAATGAATTCGCTACAACAACGGTCAACCGCCTTAGAACTCAAATCATTACCTGATGGATTTGCTTTAACGTACCACCAACGCCTGATTTTACGCCACAGCACAGAAACGCCCTGCCTGTGGGTCGGTGCTGGCGTTGCCGACATTGACATGTTTCGCGGCAACTTCAGCATTAAAGACAGGCTCAATGAGAAGATTGCTCTAACTGGTGCCACTGTAAGCGAGTCCCCAGACGGCTGGCGGGTGCATTTCAGCCGCGGTGATACCATCAACGCCACGCTGCATATTTCCACCGATGAACAGGGTCGCCTGAAGCTGGATCTGCACAACGGCGATCTCAACCATAACCGCATCTGGCTGCGTCTGGCCGCCAGGGCGGACGATCATATTTACGGCTGCGGCGAACAGTTCTCTTATTTCGACTTACGCGGTAAGCCGTTCCCGCTGTGGACCAGCGAACAGGGCGTGGGCCGAAACAAAAACAGCTATGTCACCTGGCAAGCCGACTGTAAAGAGAACGCCGGTGGCGACTACTACTGGACCTTCTTCCCACAGCCGACCTTCGTCAGCACGCAGAAGTACTACTGCCACGTTGATAACAGTTGCTATATGAATTTCGACTTCAGCGCGCCGGAGTATCACGAACTGGCGCTGTGGGAGGACAAAACCACCCTGCGCTTTGAGTGCGCTGATACCTACATCTCTCTGCTGGAAAAACTGACTGCGCTGTTAGGACGCCAGCCGGAGCTGCCGGACTGGATCTACGATGGCGTCACGCTCGGTATTCAGGGCGGTACTGAGGTTTGCCAGAGCAAACTGGACACCATGCGTAACGCAGGCGTGAAAGTAAATGGCATCTGGGCGCAGGACTGGTCCGGGATCCGCATGACCTCCTTTGGCAAGCGCGTGATGTGGAACTGGAAGTGGAACAGCAACAATTATCCGCAGTTGGATAGCCGTATTAAGCAATGGAAAGAAGAAGGCGTGCAGTTCCTCTCCTACATCAACCCGTATGTTGCCAGCGATAAAGATCTCTGTGCCGAAGCGGCCAAACACGGTTACCTGGCGAAAGATGCCTCCGGCGGCGATTACCTCGTAGAGTTTGGCGAGTTTTACGGCGGCGTGGTCGATCTGACCAACCCGGAAGCCTACGACTGGTTCAAAGAGGTCATCAAGAAAAACATGATCGAACTGGGCTGCGGCGGCTGGATGGCAGATTTTGGCGAATACCTGCCGACAGATACGTATCTGCACAACGGCGTCAGCGCCGAGATCATGCACAACGCCTGGCCCGCACTGTGGGCGAAATGTAACTACGAAGCGCTACAGGAGACCGGCAAACTCGGCGAGATCCTGTTCTTTATGCGTGCGGGTTACACCGGCAGCCAGAAATACTCCACCATGATGTGGGCGGGCGATCAGAACGTGGACTGGAGCCTTGACGACGGTCTGGCTTCCGTCGTTCCTGCGGCGCTGTCGCTGGCGATGACCGGTCACGGTCTGCACCACAGCGATATCGGCGGCTACACCACCCTGTTTGACATGAAACGCAGCAAAGAACTGCTGCTGCGCTGGTGTGACTTCAGCGCCTTCACGCCGATGATGCGTACCCACGAGGGTAACCGCCCAAGCGATAACTGGCAGTTTGATGGTGATGCTGAAACCATCGCCCACTTTGCACGAATGACCACCGTGTTTACCACCCTGAAACCGTATCTCAAACAGGCCGTCGCGCAAAACAGCGCTACCGGTCTGCCGGTGATGCGTCCGCTGTTCCTGCATTACGAAGACGATGCGCGTACCTATACCCTGAAATATCAGTATCTGCTGGGACAAGATCTTTTGGTCGCGCCAGTTCACGAGCAAGGCAAATCCGACTGGACCCTGTATCTGCCGGAAGATAGCTGGATAAATGTCTGGACCGGGGAAACCTATCAGGGCGGTGAAATTACCGTGGATGCGCCGATTGGCAAGCCTCCGGTGTTTTATCGCGCGAAGAGTGAATGGGCGTCACTGTTTGCCACTTTACGCAACATCTAAAACGGCTCGCCCGTGGGGAGACTCACGGGCACATGGAGAATAATAATGAGTCAGCCCTCTTCTAATCCGGCAACCCTACGCTTGCCGTTCAAAGAAAAACTCGCCTATGGGATGGGTGATTTAGGTTCCAATATCCTGCTGGACATAGGTACGCTCTATTTACTCAAGTTTTATACCGATGTTCTTGGTTTACCTGGAACTTATGGCGGTATCATTTTCCTTATCGCCAAGTTTTTTACCGCGTTTACCGATATGGGGACTGGGATTATGCTCGACTCGCGCCGCAAAATCGGCCCGAAAGGCAAATTCCGCCCGTTCGTTCTGTATGCCGCATTTCCAGTGACGCTGCTGGCGATTGCGAACTTTGTCGGTACACCATTTGAAGTCACCGGTAAAACAGTGATGGCAACGGTACTGTTTATGCTGTACGGACTGTTCTTCAGTATGATGAACTGCTCTTACGGTGCGATGGTCCCCGCGATCACCAAAAACCCGGACGAACGCGCCTCGCTGGCAGCCTGGCGACAGGGCGGAGCCACTCTTGGCCTGCTGCTGTGCACCGTCGGTTTTGTGCCAGTAATGAACCTGATCGAAGGCAACTCACAGTTGGGCTATATCTTCGCCGCCACCTTATTCTCTCTGTTCGGCTTGCTGTTTATGTGGCTGTGCTATGCCGGGGTTAAAGAACGCTACGTGGAAGTGAAACCCGTTGATGCCGCGCAAAAACCGGGATTGCTGCAATCCTTCCGCGCCATCGCAGGTAACCGCCCGCTGTTTATTCTGTGCGTTGCCAACCTTTGCACACTTGGCGCGTTTAACGTCAAGCTGGCGATTCAGGTCTATTACACCCAGTACGTACTGAACGACCCGATCCTCCTTTCCTGGATGGGCTTTTTCAGCATGGGCTGTATCTTCATCGGTGTCTTCTTGATGCCGGGAATGGTCAGACGTTTCGGCAAGAAAAAGATCTACATCGGCGGTTTGTTGATTTGGGTCGCGGGCGATCTGCTTAACTATTTCTTTGGCGGCGGTTCCGTCAGCTTTGTCGCTTTCTCGTGCCTGGCGTTCTTCGGCTCAGCATTCGTCAACAGCCTGAACTGGGCACTGGTTTCTGACACGGTGGAATATGGCGAATGGCGTACCGGCGTACGTTCGGAAGGAACGGTATACACCGGCTTCACTTTCTTTCGTAAAGTGTCACAAGCGCTGGCAGGATTCTTCCCCGGCTGGATGCTAACGCAAATCGGCTATGTCCCCAACGTGGTGCAATCTGCCAGTACGGTCGAAGGATTACGCCAGCTGATCTTTATTTATCCCTGCGCGTTGGCGGTGATCACCATTGTAGCTATGGGCTGTTTCTACAACCTTAACGAGAAGATGTATGTCCGCATCGTTGAAGAGATAGAAGCGCGTAAACAAACCGTTTGATAATAATAATGAATAGCGCTCTACGGGGCGCTATTGAGGAGCGATTATGTCTTTTCATGATCCGCTAACGCTAAAACTGAGCCTGCGTGAAAAATTCGCCTACGGAGTGGGTGACTTCGGCTCAAATTTGATGCTGTGTATCGGCACGCTGTATCTGCTTAAATTTTATACCGATGAACTAGGGATGCCGGCCTGGTACGGTGGGATTATCTTTTTAGTAGCGAAGTTCTTCACCGCCTTCACCGATATTCTGACCGGCGTGTTGCTGGACTCAAGGCGTAATATTGGCGCAAAGGGGAAATTCAGACCCTTTATTTTGTATGCGTCATTTCCTGTCGCCGTCGTCGCCAGCGCGCAATTTTTAGCGACAGGCTTTACGCTAACGGTGAAAACGGGGCTGGCAACGGTGTTGTTCATGCTGTTCGGCCTGTTCTATAGCCTGATGAACTGTTCCTACGGCGCGATGGTGCCTGCAATTACTAAAAATCCACATGAACGCGCTCAGCTCGCCGCCTGGCGTCAGGGCGGCGCTACCGTAGGCCTGTTACTGTGTACCGTTGGCTTTATGCCGATTCAGGCGCTATTTGTCAGTTCGCCTTCGCTGGGGTATCTGATTGCCGCACTGCTCTTCTCTGTCTGCGGATTGTTCAGTATGTGGTGGTGCTTTAGCGGTGTGAAGGAACGCTATATCGAAATCGTGCCGGATCACCATAAACCCAGTATTCTCAAATCGTTCTGCGCCATTTTCCGTAACCCTCCACTACTGGTGCTATGTGTTGCCAACTTGTGCACGCTGGCGGCATTCAACATTAAGCTGGCAATTCAGGTGTATTACACCCACATCTGCTGTCGTGGATGGGTTTCTTCAGCATGGGATGCATTCTGGTTGGGGTACTGCTGGTTCCCACAGCTGTAAAACGCTTCGGTAAAAAACAGGTTTACCTCGGCGGTCTGGCGCTATGGGCAATCGGCGATGTGCTGAACTTTTTCTGGGGCAGCACATCATTTTTATTCGTGATGTTTTCTTGCATGGCCTTCTTCGGAACCGCTTTTGTTAACAGCCTGAACTGGGCGCTGGTTCCGGATACGGTCGATTATGGCGAATGGAAGACGGGGATCCGTGCGGAAGGCTCGGTATATACGGGTTATACCTTTTCGCGCAAAATTTCCGCGGCGCTCGCAGGCTTCCTGCCTGGGATTATGCTGACACAAATCGGTTATATCCCCAACATAGCCCAGAGCGATGCTACCCTGCTCGGTTTGCGTCAACTCATCTTTCTCTGGCCTTGCGGACTTGCAATTATTGCAGCACTCACAATGGGCTTCTTTTATAAACTCAACGAAACACGTTTTGCTTTTATTATTGAGGAAATCAGCCAACGGAAGAAAAACAACATCCAACCGGACCCTATTACCAATAAAAAGAATACCTCTGCTGTAAACGTATAAAAATAATAGCCGCCTATTCCATCCAAATGGATGGCGGCCTCCCTACGCTTAAAAAATGGATTTATCATGAAAAAATTAACGACAATAATTTTCTTATCCTCTGTGGTATCAACCTCTGCTTTCGCTGGAGCCTATGTAGAAAACCGCGAAGCATATAACCTGGCGTCCGATCAAATAGAGGTCATGATGCGCGTCGGCTATAACTCTGATATGGGTGCGGGCATCATGCTCACCAACACCTACACGATGCAACGCAAGGATGAGCTAAAACACGGCTATAACGAAATAGAGGGCTGGTATCCGTTATTTAAACCAACAGATAAATTAACAATCCAACCTGGCGGGCTAATAAACGATAAGAGTATTGGTTCTGGCGGCGCTGTTTATCTGGATGTTAACTATAAATTTACACCATGGTTTAATCTTACCGTGCGTAATCGATATAACCATAATAACTACAGTTCAACTGACCTGAATGGTGACCTGGATAATAATGATACCTATGAAATAGGTAACTACTGGAACTTTGCCATTACCGATAAATTTTCCTATACCTTTGAACCGCACTATTTTATGCGAGTCAATGACTTCAATAGCAGCAACGGAAAAGATCATCACTGGGAAATTACCAATACCTTTAAATATCGGATCAATGAACACTGGTTGCCCTACCTGGAATTACGCTGGTTAGATCGCAATGTTGAACCTTATCATCGCGAACAAAACCAGATTCGTGTTGGGGCAAAGTATTTCTTCTGATACTGCTGATGATAAAAAAAGCCGCTGATAATCAGCGGCTTTTTTATGCTTACCTGAGAAAGAGCGTTAATTACTCTTCTTTCGCGCCACGCATTGCACGGCGACGATCGTTTTCAGTCAGGTGACGCTTACGAATACGGATAGAGGTTGGAGTAACTTCTACCAGTTCGTCGTCATCGATGAATTCCAGAGCCTGCTCCAGAGTCATCTTAACCGGCGGAACCAGAACCGTTGCTTCGTCAGTACCGGACGCACGCATGTTGGTCAGTTTCTTACCGGTCAGGCAGTTTACAGTCAGGTCGTTAGAGCGGCTGTGAATACCGATGATCTGGCCTTCGTAAACTTCAGCACCGTGACCCAGGAACAGCTTACCGCGGTCCTGCAGGCTGAACAGTGCGAACGCAACTGCTTTGCCCTGGCCGTTAGAGATCAGTACGCCGTTCTGACGCTGACCCACATCACCCGCACGAACATCGTCGTAGTGGCTGAATGTGGAGTACAGCAGACCGGTACCGGAAGTCATGGTCATGAATTCTGAACGGAAGCCGATCAGACCACGGCTTGGGATCACGTAGTCAAGACGTACGCGGCCTTTGCCATCTGGATTCATGTTTTTCAGGTCGCCTTTACGTTCGCCCAGCGCCTGCATCACAGAACCCTGATGCTGTTCTTCAACGTCCAGCGTCACGTTTTCATACGGCTCTTGTTTACGACCGTCGATTTCACGGAAGATAACTTTCGGACGGGAAACCGCCATTTCGAAACCTTCACGACGCATGTTTTCAATCAGAACAGACAGGTGCAGCTCACCACGACCGGATACGCGGAACGCATCCGCATCTTCGGTTTCTTCAACGCGCAGCGCAACGTTGTGCACCAGCTCTTTGTTCAGGCGGTCAAGGATCTGACGAGAGGTAACATATTTACCTTCTTTACCACAGAACGGAGAGGTGTTTACGCAGAAGAACATGGTTACGGTCGGTTCATCAACGGACAGAGCCGGCAGCGCTTCGACGTTCTGCGGATCGCAGATGGTGTCGGAGATGTTCAGTTCGCCCAGACCGGTGATCGCGATGATATCGCCGGCTTCGGCAATATCGCTCTCGATACGTTCCAGACCCAGATGAGTCAGAACTTTACCGACTTTACCGTTACGGGTTTTGCCTTCGCTATCAATGATAGTGATCTGCTGGTTCGGTTTAACTTTACCGCGTTTAATGCGGCCGATGCCGATTACGCCAACGTAGTTGTTGTAGTCCAGCTGAGAGATTTGCATCTGCAGCGGGCCATCAAGATCTACGTTCGGAGCCGGTACACGATCAACGATAGTCTGATACAGCGGAGTCATGTCTTCAGCCATATCTTCGTGATCCAGACCTGCGATACCGTTCAGCGCGGAAGCGTAAACGATCGGGAAGTCCAGCTGTTCGTCGGTAGCGTCGAGGTTAACGAACAGGTCGAATACCTGATCAACAACCCAGTCAGGACGCGCGCCAGGACGGTCAACTTTGTTGATAACAACAATT
>OLPD01001224.1_pt1 | contig 13739 bp, 14 predicted proteins | sample 1672111 | NCBI WGS metagenome assembly OLPD01 (sample SAMEA3136646, study PRJEB25190) | human gut metagenome
TTATCTGCTTTCTTGCCAACTTCTCCTTGGTATGAAGAATACTTGCGTTTACGACCCATTTTAGGCGGTCTCCCTCTTGTTTTCTCAACAATAGTATACCCATTTTTGTATTGTGCTATCCAATTGTTAAGCAATCCTTGATTTGAGAGGCCATAGTCCAGGCAAACACTTTGTTGAGAACAACCTTCAAGTAGAATTTTATCAATCATTTCTTGTTTTAATTTAGGAGAATAATAACGATTCTTTCCCTGCTTTCTCAGTTCATATATTTGGACTTTATCTTCATAAGTTAATTTCATAATAAAAATACCCCAAAAGTTAGATTTTTTCTGTCTAACTTTTGGGGTGCAGTTCATTTCGGCTCTTTTTATTTATAATTTTTATAACTTGCCCAAGCCACATCTATAGATAAGGTCTCAGCATCTGTGTATGATCCTCTATAACTATTCCAAACTAGACCGCTACTCGAACCTGTTGCCTGGGTAACTGGGGCTTGGTCGTAGATAGTAAGCCCATAGTATTCAATAATACTATTTAACTTAGAAGCATAAAGACTATCTGTAGCATAGGTTCCTGTGAGTGTCTGAGTAGCATCCGCATAGCTGCTTGTATTTGATTTCCAAGTACCTGAATAAGTGGATGACGTCATTAAAGCAGCATAATCTGCTAGGGAATCACTCAGACTTCCATATGAACGGAAGGGCTCGTCAATCTCGTAAGTATTTCCTGTACCGTCATCTTCCCAAGTACGCATTGTAACAGAGTTCCCATTATAAGAACCCTTAATACCAAAGAAGTTGTAATAAGGAGCTTGACTCAAGCCTGACTGACCTGAATTTGATTCCAAAATAGCTTGAGCAATTAAAACAGAGGCATAGATATTGTAATCTTGACCAATTTGTCTCGCAGTCTCTCCGATACTATCAATAAAAGTCGTCGTAGTTTGATTGTAGGAAGCTTCAGCTTCAGCTTTAGCAGTAACACTGTTATCATTTTTTCTATCTGTTGTAAATGCCAACACCAAAAAAAGTGAACAAAAAAAAGCCCTCACTATAAAAACAAAATACTTCTTTAAAAGACGACACATACAACCCTTCCTTCATAAAAAATTAATCATAATGTTTTAATACTACTCTATCAAAAAAACTAACATCCCGCAATCTTCTTACCTAGTTTTTGCTGAGAATTAAGGCATAAGTCACCTTTACATCGTATTTATAATAAGCTATAATATAGCTAACTTTTTAGGAGATGACTTAATGAAAATAAAAGAATTATTACCTGGAATAAGTATTTCAATACTTATATCACTTATAGCTTGGTATCTTGGAAACTTATTTCCTATTATTGGTGGGCCCGTCATTGGACTTTTTATCGGACTCTTATTAGCTAGTCTACTTATAAATCAAGAAAGATTTATAATAGGGATGCAATTCACATCGAAAAAAGTATTGCAATACGCAGTTGTTCTTCTGGGATTTGGATTAAATCTTTCTCAAGTCTTCAACGTTGGTTTAACATCTCTACCCATTATTTTAACTACTATTGCTACGGCACTGATTACTGCTTATGTCATCCACAAGCTATTTAAATTAGATAGTGAAATCGTAACTTTAGTAGGAGTAGGATCATCTATCTGCGGTGGTTCTGCTATTGCAGCCACTGCGCCTGTGATCAAGGCCAAAGATGAGTCCATTGCAACTGCAATCTCTGTTATTTTCTTTTTCAACATTTTGGCAGCTCTACTTTTTCCTCACTTAGGCTCTTGGTTAGGCCTCAGTAATCAGGGCTTTGCTATATTTGCTGGAACAGCTGTTAATGATACATCCTCTGTAACTGCTACCGCTAGTTCATGGGATAGCTTACATGGAACATCCATCCTAGAGCAGGCAACGATTGTCAAACTAACAAGGACACTTGCTATTATTCCTATTACTCTAGGACTCTCTATTTGGCAGTCAAAAAAAGATAATACAAAGGAAAGGTTTTCTCTGACCAAAGCAATTCCAAACTTTATCCTTTGGTTCCTGTTGGCTTCACTCATTACAACCGTAGCAATGTCTATGGGGGTCCCAGCAGCTATCTTTGCTCCTTTAAAAGACCTTTCAAAATTCATGATTATCATGGCCATGACAGCTATCGGGTACCAAACAAATCTCAAAAAACTAATTACTAAGGGAGGTTCTGCTCTATTAGTGGGAGGGCTTTGTTGGCTATTAATTAGTATCGTTTCACTCCTCATGCAAAAACTATTAGGATTTTGGTAAAATAAATAGAAAACTCACAAACTTGCTTAGTTTGTGAGTTTTTTTATTGTGTAGTTATTTTTTATATTCAAAGATATAGGTTTAAATAACCTTATCTCCCTCATTTGTCACTCTCAAGTCAACATCATAGTTATTAGTTTCACCACTTATGTCTTGAACCTTATAAACACCATCCTTCTTTACTAAGGAAGGAGATACTTGACCAGAATAATGGTTTACTTCAAGAACTGAAGTGCTCTCTGAAGATAAGGAAATGAAACCATTTAAAGAATAAAAAACATAAAAAATAAAACCTAGAAGGCTGAGTGAAGCAAGGCTCCCAAAATAATACTTAAAAAAAGCCCCCGATTTCAACCTCTGTTTACTCACTTAGTTATTATCTTCCTTTAACTTAACATTATTTTTATTAGAATATCTTTAAATTTTATTTTACACATATTGGGGAATTTTGTCAAATTATTTGATATTTAAAACATAAACTAAATTTCTTGACATATCAAAAGCCGTTAGCAATCTAACGGCAATTTTTTATATCTGAGATAACGTATTCAAGACGGTTATAAAGACCAAGCAATAAGTCATAACTTCGATTTTCGTTTTCTTTCAAAACAGAATAGACTGTTGTACCGTAACTAAATTCAAAGAAGTCATCTAATTCTTTGAGCCAGTCATCAATAACCCCTAAATTTTGATCGATAATAGCAAATAAACTTGGCTGATACCAGATTGTACCTTCGATATAAAGGTTTTTGTCAGATAATTTAGATAGTGATACTTTTAAGTCAGCAAGCTCACGTTTAGCAAGATTGGGATCAATCTTGAGATCGAAAAGCAAGCGTGCATCATGATTAAGAATATTGAGTTCTGCTTGAAGCAGTTGAATATAGTGTATCGCTACTAAATACTGGTTCATAGGTCTCTCCTGGTCTTATGAAGATCGTAATATTATTGTACCACTAAAGAATGAAAAAAGTAGTAATTATTTAATATTTTACGTGATTTTTTTAGAAATATTTTTATATTGAAAGTTTTATTTTAAAATAATTACACTAGCTGTTTTTCTAATACTATAAAAAAATGAATAATTTTCAAAAAAATAAAAAAACACTCAAATGAGTGATTTAATACTCTTAGTGACTGACCATTTCTTGTGCAATTTCAAAGCCGCTAAGTTTTCCAGGGTAGTAAGTTGGCCAGTTGTCCATTTCTTTTAGAATTTCTTCTTGGCTACTATTACCAAAGAAAATGTGAAAATGTGCTGATCTTGTTGGATCTATTTGATGATCAGAGAATTGGACATACTGGTAAGGATTATCTGCCGCTTGACTGTCAGTTGCCGTAAAGAGATAACGAACACCCTTTTTACCAGAAGAATAGGTCAAAATCTTATAACCATCATAACGATAAGTGTGTGTCACACTGCTTCCATCAGTCTTAGTGAAAGTCATGGTCATCTTTTTCCCATCAATGGCAATTTTAGAAACATCTGTTTGATAACCCTTAGTATAGTATTCTTTGTACTCTTGTGCTGTTTTATCCTTATTCAGCAGAGATTTGTATTCAAATACTTGATCTAATGTACCATCTTGAAGGAAGGGATAAACCGATTGCCACTCACCTGACCAATCTGACAGTTCTCTGTCTTTAACATCTTTGTCATCAAAGTAACCATTTTGAACAGTTTTCTTATCATTGCTTCTATCTTCAGGTTGAATATCTTTACCTTCAACATCTGTTGTCAAACGAAGACTTTTTAGATTTTCAGTCATAACACTGACATAATCTTCACCTTTTTTCAATTGATCCTTAGTTAGGGATTCAATAGGGTTTAAAACTGCTGTCTTAACTCCTACTTCATTGGCTAAGGTTTTAGCAATACTACTAGAAGCATTCTCTTCAAAGTAGATATACTTAATGTCATATTCTGAAACATACTTAGAAAGGCTAGCGATACGTTTTGCAGATGGATCAGATTCAGCTGAAACACCTGAAATTGGTACTTGGGTTAAACCATAATCTAAGGCAAGGTAGGCAAAGGCTGAGTGCTGTGTAACAAAACTCTTCTGTTTTGCCTGACTAAACGCTTCTGTATATTCCTTATCCAAAGCTTGTAATTTTTTTAGATATTTTTCTGCGTTGGTCGTAAATACCGCTTTTTTATCTGGATGTTGAGCAATCAAACCATCTCTAATAGTTTCCACTAATTTTTGAGAACGTTTTGGTGAGAGCCAAACATGGGGATCGTACTCATGGTAATGTTCTTCACCACCATGATCGTGATCTTCTTCCTCTGTACCAGGCAAAAGAATCATTCCTTTACTTGCCTTAATGACTTTGGTATGTTTGGTGTTAATGTTTTTTTCAACCTTTGGAACCCATGTTTCCATATTCTCATTCAGGTAGACAAAAGTATCAGCCTTCTCAATATCAGCAACATTCTTAGTAGAAGGCTGAAAATCATGGACCTCACTACCTGCAGGGATAAGATAAGACACCTCCCCCTCATCTCCAACAACCTGTTTGGTGAATTCATAAACAGGGTAGAAGCTCGTTACAACCTTCAAATCACCATTTCCCTTTGAATCGTGTTGACTAGTCGTATAATAAATACCTACACCAGCTGCTAGAACAACAGCTGCTAATCCTGCTAGGCCAAAAATGCGTTTCTTTTTCATGATATTCCTTTCAAAATACTTAACCAGTTAATAGTTTGCTGGTTAAGTATATCACACTAATTTTATTTTGCAAGTCCCTAAATAAAAAAATTGAAATATTTCGAAGAGAAAAAATGATTCGATATACTGGAAGTATCATTTTGAAAGTAGGTTACACATGTTTCGAAAACTAACCCTATACATTTTTCTATTTTTGTCAGCCATCGGCCTTGACCTATGATACACAATCATATACTTTTGGCGCTTTGTCTGGCTCGGCTTATGGAATTATTGGGCTATCAACTCTTATTGCTCTCTGCTATATCATTCCAGCAATATTTCTGATTCAGTTCTTAGGCAGGAAATGTCAGGTGAAACCACTTGTTCTCGTATTTGCTCTAATTGGCGGATTCTTTATTACAGGTTGGTTGGCAGGTTATGCTAATACTTTTTCCCATGAATGGGTGACTGCCCGTCTTTCTTCAAAGAATTTCTTCTACCGATTTGAGGATGCTATAATGGCACCACTGGTTGAGGAACCTCTCAAACTAGCAGCATTTATCTTTGCTGTCTATGTGGTTCCAACAAAAAGTTACAAAGGGCTCTTACTCGTTGCTATTACAGCAGGTCAGGGCTTCCAGATTAGTGAAGACTTCTCCTATATTCTTTCAGATTTGCCTGATGGTTTTTCTTATACAATCTCAGGAATTCTTGGTCGAACTATTGGTGCTGTATCGTCTCACTGGCTTTACACATCCTTCCTCGCTATGGGGCTAGTCCTGATATGGCGTTCACGTCAAAAACTCATTAGTTCTAAATACAGTCTTATTGATATTTTATGCTTGTGGTGCTTTTGCAGCACACTTGCTTGAAATTTACCTCTTCGAAATTTAGAAAGCGATTTGCCATGGGCATCAGGTCTTCTTATTTCACTCAATTTTTTCTTCCTCATTACACTTTATCAGATCCTCTCGAAACTGGATGAAGAAAACAAGTAATGTTAAACTACGAAAAAAAACTTTCCAATTTTATGGAAAGGCTTTTTTGATGACTTTAATCACTCATAGAAAAACGATTGGTCATCAGATTACTAGCATCATCTAAGACTTTTGCCAATAGTTTATCTGTTCAAGTATTCATAGATATCTGAAACGGTGTCCCCTCCTGTAGAGAGATCAAACTCAGGGGGCAGAGAGTAACTCAATCATCGAGATCATAACACTTGCTCGAGCTTGCGCATTACTTCCTAAATCAGAACTATCAAAACGCATCCCATCAAAGATGCCTTCAAAATCATCTTTAGCTTCAAACGCAATTTGCTGATTAAAATGGCCAAATGTATCTGAAATCATTGGAATGTTAAATCGTTCTTCATGAATGGTAGCTTCCCAATCTTTAAAAAATTCCTTAGGCTGGATGGCATAACCGAGCTTTTGTTTCATATAGTCTACGGCTCTTACAGGATCTTGACCATAAACATTTTCCCAAGTGTCTCCTCGTAAAACTTCTCCCAACCATTGTGTGGCCTTTTCTGATAAATATTTATAAAATAGTAAGCCAAAAATGTAGTCTTTATAGGCGGTTAAACCAATCTGTCCTCGGGTTTGATTTAAGAGGGCCACATTTTATTTTTTGTTCATTTGATAATTCCATTTTATTCGCTTCTTATTTCTTGCGAGTATTTTTAATTTTTTATAGTGAATTGAAGAAGCTCATTAATGCAGTCTCAAATTCTGAGGCTCCAAAAAAGCTTAAATTTTCCTCTGCTTCAATTTCTGAAAATTTATTTTTAGGAACCCCAATGTGATATAAGAATTCTTCGCATATTTCACGATCAGTACAGTCAGTAATTTTTTTAGGAATATAATTTCCGTTACTGTAATACATAAATGGGCCTCCTTTGTATAAACACTAAATAAACGTCCTTTCGTTTTTGTGTCTTCCTAGACAGATTATAACACACAATTTTCTGTCCACTTTTATAGTATAGCTTTAATAACAAATACATTGATATTTCAAACAGTATAACAAACTGAATAGTTCCATGGCAATTATTTGGTTACGACTATAAAAATCAAGACTTGGCTAGGATAATTGATCTTTCAAAAGAACTGTTTATTTCTAAAGTGGGAATGGGAGACATACTCATACTTGATTCTTTCAATAAATATTTAGAAACACTTCCAAGGGATAGAAACTATCCTTCAACACCATTTGACAAACTTCCAAAAAATAGCCTCAGTTGAAGCAACTGTGACTAAAAACCAAAAATTTATCACTCTTTCTACTATAGTAAAGGATTGTTTAGGCTATCTTCCAAATTGTACAGCAGAACAAATTCCATTGGTTGCCAAGAAAACTGTCCCTCGCAGTAGTGCTCCAAAGGTTTTTTAAATCATTTTGTGAATTTCGTTAATGAAAAACTCTAAAATTTTACTGACAGAAAACTAGTCAGTAAATTAACTCACAAAAAAGCCGTCAGTTTACTGACAGCTTTTTTATTATCCTTTAGATTTTACAATTGCAAGTAAAATTGCACCTGTTACGAACAGAACACTTCCAATTCCAACATAAACCAATTCTTTTTTGGTTTTCTTTTCACCAAGGAAGAGAATTCCTCCAATAGTTGAAATGATAACACCTAATTGTGCGAATGAAAAGGCAATTGCGTTACCAGCAGCGCTTGCAGCCATAAGCATAAAGATATTACCTACACCAAACATTGCTCCATTAATCATATTTTGATAAACATATTTTTCCATTTTAATTTTGAAACGACCCATCACAAGTGCTCCAAAGATCATTCCAACTGACATTGGCAAGATAATTGTCAGTGTATCAAAATGAACATTGAACCAAAGTACTGCTAAGTTATTAAAAAGAATAACATAGAGAACATATCCCAAAGTTGAGTAAGTTAAAGCAATCAATCCTTTAGTATAATTACGTCCTTCTTCAACAACTGCATTTTCTGGGTCACGTTTAGCTGAGAAATAGAACCCAACTACCAAAAGAGCCATCGCAATAAATCCGATAATAAATTGAATTTGTTTTGTCCATTCGTGGAAAGCAAAAACCCCAAGCAATACACCAAATAATAATTGACTTCCTGATGAAAGTGGACTCGCTACTGAAACACCCATGTATTTCATTGAATTAAACTGACCAAATTGTCCAATTGCCCAAAACAATCCACCAATAAATCCAATTAAGAAAATTTGCCATGTCAACGTTGGCATGCGGAATAAGAAAACAATAAGTGCAAAAACAAAAGCGCCCAAAGTCATTCCAAGTGTTTGTTGATTAGCATCACCACCAATTTTATTAGCTACAACTCCGATAGAACCCCAAGCAAAAATTGGAACAAGCGCGAAAAGAACTCCTTGCATGTTTATATTTACCTCTTTAAAATAATTTTTTACTTAAAAAATTAAGCATATCTCTATTTTACTCTTTTTTCGATTAACACTAAAATCGGTGGCGTATGAATTTGGTTAAGAGGTGCATAAGAAGTCACTTCCCAGTCCTTTTGTGGCAAACTAGAAGTCCACTTAATAACGGCATCTTTTTCTTCCATCCCCCCCTCATGACCGTAATAAATCATAATCGCAATTCTACCAGATTCAGCAGATACTAGACAGGTTCTAAGACATTTTGAACCTGGCGTAAATGCATGGCATGTAAAGCGATCATTGCACTGGCACCGTCTCGATCAGAGACGTTCGCTCGCGTCATGTGAATGGCCTGCGGAAAGCCATTGATATCAACTGCCAGATGGCGCTTAATCACCGAGATTTTCTTACCAGCGTCGTAACCTTTGTTTTCAGCAGTAGCGGTGTTTTTGACGCTCTGAGCGTCAACGATAATAAAGGAAGTTAAAGCTGAACGTCCTTGGTAAGTTCGCCGAGCAATGACAATTTTTTTAAAACTTGTTCCAATAAAGAATCAGCCGTAGGTTCAGCTTTAGTTGACTAAATTTTGTAATAGTTGTAAACTGACCGCCATTCTGGGAAATCACTGGGAACTTGACGCCATTGGCAACCGGTTTTCAAGACATATAGGACCGCACAGAAGACCTCGTAGAGGTCATATTTTCGAGGCTTAGTTCGCTTACGAAAATTTTCTAAAGCTGGTCGAATTAATTCAAATTGTTGCCTAGTAATATTGATGGGATAATTTTTCATAGCTTAAACTCGCTTTTTACATAGAAGTATATCAAAAATCATAGATCTTGGACAGCTTCTTAGGATAATTTGTCCAACCAGCGGCTTTGTCATATGAAAGGTCGTTGACATCAAACGTGACGATCCCATCATCTGGAATATTAGCTGAGTACATCCGCACTGTCGTATCTGTCCGGGGTGCATAAACACCATATGTCCCGATTGTAATCGCACATGGGAAAACATGACCCCCGTTATAATCAGCATGTTCACCGATCAAGTTGATTCGATCAGGTGAGAAAAAGACCCGTTCTGGCTTGGTATCAAAGGCTTTGGTAAACTCCTGTTTTAAGTCGCTAGTATTTATGAAAAATCCCTCCTTAAATAGTTTTACTAAAATTTTATCAGGTTTGACTATAATGATTTTTTTGATTGTTGTCAACACCCCAAAAGACCTTTAGAACAAGATTTGGTAACGTTTTACAAATTTATCACGTTCTCGATTCAAATTCTTCTTATCGCCCGTTGTCGTTGTCAGTAGTCGTTGTCATTTAGTTAAAATTTAACTATAATGACATATATAAATTTAATATTTTTTTATGATAATTGTAAGCGTTTTTTATTTATGTAACTTTGAAAGGAGCTTCCTCATGCAAGCTAATCTTCAATGGTTAGATGACCCAGAAGTCTTCCGGGTCAACCAATTACCTGCACATAGTGATCACCATTATTATCACGACACAGCAGAATTCAAAACGGGTAGTCGCTTCATCAAGAGTCTCAATGGCGCTTGGCGTTTTAACTTCGCCAAGACACCGGCTGAACGCCCAGTTGATTTTTATCAACCCGATTTCGATGCAACCGACTTTGATACGATTCAAGTTCCCGGTCATATTGAACTAGCCGGCTATGGTCAAATTCAATACATTAACACGCTATACCCATGGGAAGGTAAAATTTACCGTCGCCCACCGTATACCCTCAATCAAGATCAATTAACACCAGGCCTATTCAGCGACGCTGCGGACAACACCGTCGGCTCGTACCTCAAAACCTTCGATCTCGCTGATGCTTTTAAAGGGCAACGTATTATCATTCAGTTCCAAGGGGTAGAAGAAGCCCTGTACGTCTGGTTAAATGGCCATTTTATTGGCTACGCTGAAGATAGTTTCACCCCTTCAGAATTTGATTTGACGCCGTATATTCAGGACCAAGGTAACGTTTTAGCGGTTCGGGTCTACAAACGCAGTACTGCTGCCTTTATTGAAGACCAAGATATGTTCCGTTTCTCTGGTATTTTCCGTGACGTCAATATACTGGCGGAGCCTGCTAGCCATATTACTGATTTGGACATCCGACCAGTTCCAAATGCCAATCTCAAAAGTGGTGAGCTCAACATCACTACTAAAGTAACCGGCGAACCAGCCACTTTAGCGCTGACCGTTAAAGACCATGACGGGCGAGTACTGACGAGTCAAACGCAAACCGGTAGTGGCAGTGTAACCTTTGATACTATGTTATTCGACCAACTGCACTTGTGGTCACCACAAACGCCGTATCTCTATCAATTGACAATTGAAGTTTACGATGCTGATCACCAACTCTTGGAAGTCGTCCCATATCAGTTTGGGTTCCGGACGGTCGAGCTGCGCGATGACAAAGTCATTTACGTCAACAATAAACGGTTGGTGATCAACGGAGTTAACCGGCACGAATGGAACGCCCACACCGGTCGCGTTATCAGTATGGCTGATATGCGCGCTGATATCCAAACCATGTTAGCTAACAATATCAATGCCGATCGGACCTGCCATTATCCTGATCAATTACCTTGGTATCAATTATGTGACGAGGCCGGTATCTACCTAATGGCCGAAAACAACCTCGAATCGCACGGGTCATGGCAAAAGATGGGGGCTATCGAGCCTTCTTACAATGTTCCTGGCGATAATCCACACTGGTTAGCAGCGGTGATCGACCGGGCCCGTTCAAACTACGAATGGTTTAAAAACCACCCATCGATCATTTTTTGGTCACTTGGCAATGAATCGTATGCTGGCGAAGATATCGCGGCGATGCAGGCTTTTTATAAAGAACACGATGATTCACGACTCGTCCACTACGAAGGCGTTGTCTACACACCAGAATTAAAAGATCGCATTTCTGATGTTGAAAGTCGGATGTACGAAAAGCCCCAAAATATTGTAGCTTACTTGGAAGATAACCCAACCAAACCTTTCCTAGATTGTGAATATATGCATGACATGGGGAATTCTCTGGGCGGTATGCAATCATATAATGATTTGATCGACAAGTATCCAATGTATCAAGGTGGCTTTATTTGGGACTTTATTGATCAAGCACTCTTCGTTCATGACCCAATCACCGACCAAGACGTGCTCCGGTATGGCGGTGATTTCGACGACCGCCACTCCGATTATGAATTCTCCGGTGACGGCTTAATGTTTGCCGACCGGACACCAAAACCAGCAATGCAAGAGGTGAAATATTATTATGGCTTACACAAATAATCAACTACACGTTATTTACGGCGACGGGAGTTTAGGACTACAGGGGGCTAATTTCCACTACCTCTTTAGCTACGAACGTGGCGGACTTGAATCACTCGTCGTCAACGATAAAGAGTGGCTCTATCGTACACCCACGCCCATCTTTTGGCGGGCGACAACCGATAATGATCACGGTAGCGGCTTTTCAGTCAAATCCGCACAGTGGTACGCGGCCGATAAGTTCTCAACTTGTCAAGATATCGAATTGACGGTTGACGACCAACCAGTCACACCGTTACCAATCGCGCCACTCAATAACAAATACACGGATCACGAAATCGCCACGAAAGTCTCTCTGGCTTACCACTTCGTTACCACGACCGTTCCTAGTACCATCGTCACAGTGACTTATACGGTGACAGCAGACGGTCAGATCAATATCGCCACCCATTATAGCGGTCAGTCTGATTTGCCAGAGCTACCCGCATTTGGTCTGCGGTTTATCATGCCGACTACCGCGACCGGCTTCGACTATACCGGTTTGTCCGGTGAGACTTATCCTGACCGGCTGGCTGGCGCAACACACGGGCAATTCCACGTTGACAGTCTGCCAGTCACACCATACTTGGTCCCACAAGAATGCGGCATGCACATGCAAACTGAACAAGTGACAGTAACGCGATCAACCACACAAAATAACGCTGACCACGACAACACACCATTCAGTTTGACATTTAGCCAAGCCGATGCACCATTCGCCTTCAGCTGCCTTCCCTATACCGCTGCTGAACTAGAAAACGCAACACACATGGAAGAATTACCATTAGCACGGCGAACGGTCTTATCAATCTACGGTGCCGTTCGTGGGGTCGGTGGCATTGATAGTTGGGGAACGGACGTAGAAGCCCCATATCATATCCTCGCTGATCAAGACATTGACTTCAGCTTTAACATTCATTTCTAAAAATTAATTTGATTTCAAAAGAACGCTCCGGCAGGTTATTTGCCAGAGCGTTCTTTTAGATTAACGATGATTAAGTTTTAATATGTTTAATGGCTGAGCTTAGTCCTTATCCTTGAAGTAATGTACCTGCGCCGTAAAGTCACTAGTTTGAACGGGAGTCGTGTAGAGTCCTAGTTGCATCAATTCATCGCCACCGTACATTTTGTTTGTGTCGGTCTCAACGTAGGTCTGCTGAGGGTCTAATCCCGCTAACTTCGTAATATGCGGTTCTGGTTGAACTGCACCTAAAATAACGAAGGTGAACAGCAAAGCTTCTTTCTGATCCGGACTAACAAACATCCACGCGACCGTATTAGATTCAAACGGGCTCTCTAATCGATAAAAGGTCCCGTATTGAACTAACTCACGGTGCTGCTTATAGAAGGCAACCTGTCTTATAACGGCCTGCTTGTCCGCATCACTTAGTTGGGCCGCGTCCAGTTCATAGCCCAAGGTACCACTCATTGCCACAGCACCACGCATCTTCATCGACGTCGACCGTCCTAACAATTCATCCGGGCTCGTCCCAACATGGGCGGTAATTGCAGAAATTGGATAAACGAGTGAAGTCCCATATTGAATTTTGAGCCGTTCAATCGGGTCATTATTATCAGATGGCCAACTCTGTGGCATATAATACATTAAACCAGCATCGAAGCGGCCACCACCGCCAGAGTAGCCTTCAAATAAAATCTGTGGATAGCGTTTCGTTAAACGCTCCATCAAGTCATATACACCTAAGACAAAGCGGTGGCTAGTCTCACCTTCATGAGCTGAATCGCTATGTGGCGAATAGACTTCCGTTAAATTGCGGTTCATATCCCACTTGATATAATCAATGGGCACCTTATCAAGAACTGCGGTCATTTGTTCAAAAATATTGTCGACAACATCCGGTTGGCTGAAATCAAGCACGTATTCGTTCCGCGATAACGTTCGGCCACGATCTGGTACGCCTAACACCCAGTCAGGATGGGCCCGATAAAGTTCGAAATCGGCTGAAATATTTTCTGGCTCGAACCAAAGTCCGAACCGCATCCCTTTATCATGGGTCCGTTTACTAATATCCGCTAAGAACCTGTCTAGCATCTGCTGAATCTGGTAGAATTGTGGAAAACCGACTGAGGAGTTTGTCATGCCAG
>OLPD01001229.1_pt1 | contig 13649 bp, 9 predicted proteins | sample 1672111 | NCBI WGS metagenome assembly OLPD01 (sample SAMEA3136646, study PRJEB25190) | human gut metagenome
GTGGATGCCCCTGCTGTAATACCTACTGTTTCCACGGACCTTAATTGATTCATATCAAAATCGTCAAGTGTCTGTATATAGTACGTATTGTGACATTCCCTGCTGCATATTTCATACAGTTTCTGGGTATTGGAACTATGTTTGTCTCCGATTACAATCATAGCATCCACCTCTTTTGCAATGCTCCTTGCTTCTGTCTGACGCTCTCTGGTTGCATTACAAATCGTATTTAAAACACTTATATCATAACCCTTTTCTGAAATAATTTCAACTAAATCTTTGAATTTATTGTAATTAAATGTCGTCTGAGACACAATACAAATTCTTTCGGATGTAGTATTTTCAAATTTTTCTGCTTCTTCTGCATTTTTTATAACGGTTACATTTTCTCCTGCCCAGCCCCGGATTCCTTCAACCTCAGGGTGATCCGGATTACCAATGATAATGATCCGGCTGCCTTTTTTACTTTCTTCGGCAACAATCTTATGGATTCTTTTCACAAACGGACAGGTTGCATCTACATATTCGATGCCTTTTTCATCCATTAGGTCACAGATTCTCTTTGGAACACCATGAGAGCGGATAATCACCAGTCCTTCTTCCAGACCTTTCAGTTCTTCCTCACTGTGCAGGACTTTTACGCCATGTGCTTCCATGTCCTTTACAACCTCTTCATTATGGATGATCGGACCATAAGTATAGATCTGTTTTCCCATCTGTTTTTCAACCTGCTCATATACTGTATCGACAGCGCGTTTTACACCAAAGCAGAATCCGGCACTTTTTGCGCGTATTACTTCCATTTTTAGGTTCCTCCTGTTGTTTTTATTTTTCTGATAAGTGATTCTTTTTACATACTTAGAAATTTGAAACATGCATAGCGCAGATTCATCCGCATCTTCAGATTACATTTTTCGCCCGGAACAGTAAGTTTTTTCATGAACCGGTTCAATGTACGTTTCTCATATTCTTCCATCAATTTACACATATGTCGAAAATCTCCCTTCGTCATACACAAATTATAATTTCTCACAGTATCCGAATAATCTGCTCATATATCAGTATTTCTTTCGGTCCAATATTCTTATTATCATGATAATGACCAAAGAACCACTTCTTAAAATTTACCCGCTGCTTCACTAACTCCAGATAATCTGTCATGGAATCTGCTGAAAAAGTCTTATCTACAAATTGTGCCTGAGTACTTGTAGCACAACAATGACTGATAATAAAATCTACCTCATTGTTATACTGAGATAAATTTCTTAATCCTTCTTCCATTTCCTCATTTGAAGCCATTTCTTCTTTCCACCAGGAAATGTGATTCACACGATACGGCAGCCATTCCTTATCCAGTTCTTTCTTTTTCTTCTTAAAATCCGGGGCTTCTGGATCTAAAATCCCACCGTCTATATCATGACTTTTTGCTCCGCCGAATACAAAAAATTTCTTTCCGCAAAGTTGAAAAACCTGTCCTCGCATAAGATGTATCACCGAAGGTCTAATTTTGTGTACATTTCCACCATTCCATTTTTCTACAGGATAGCTGTAAAGCCTGTCAAAATTCTCATGGTTCCCCTCACAAAAAAGAGTTGTAAAAGGACGATCTTCCAGCCAGTCCATCCAATGCTTCTCATGTTTATTTTCTTCAAAGCGATTCCATACTCCGCCAAAATCACCGCAGATAATGACATAATCATCTTTTGTCATTTCATATTGTTCCGGGAAAATTTTAGTATTGAACCTGGTAAAATCAGCGTGACAGTCACCGGTTATATAAATCATCCTTACTGCTCCTCTTTGATTAAATATTTTACGGGAACTTCTTTTGTTAACCATACTCCATTTTTTGATAAGAAAAATGAATATCCATCGTCATACATATCTTTTGTTTTTACGATATAAAGCACTGGTTTTCCGTGACGTGAACCAACTTTCGTAGCTGTAGCTGCATCTGATGATAAATGCACATATAACCTGCTCTTTGGAATCAATCCTTGCCGATCAATGGATGCAACATATTTTTCTCCAGTTCCATACCAGAGCGTTTCAGGCGGTATCGCTGCTGGTAATTCTACATCAGCAGGAATCGAATGTCCCTGATTTGCCCGGATCTTTGTTTTATCTTCATTAAAATTAAACCTTTGCTTGTTATCTGTCCGAACAATTTCTTCCAGTATTTCTCTGTTAAATTTACGAGTTTTGGAAATTCCGGCAATCAGCCCGTCTACATTTGCCCAGCCATGTTCATCCAACTGGATTCCGATTGTTTCTGGTTTATGGCGCAGAATTAAACTTACAAATTTACTTGTACTTGTTAAATTCATTTTCATTCTCTTTTCTTTTGGAAAATTCATATCTTTATATTACCATAATCAAATATACTGCACAATAAATGACCCAACTTATTTATACCGATTTTTGTATAAATAAATCAGGTCATTTTCTTATCACTCTTAATCAACGCAAGCCGTGTAATTCGTTAACTTAAACTTGATAATGAACGCATAACTAAATCAATATCTTTATTTTCCAATTCCTGAATAATATGTAAATATGTTTTCTGTGTTGTTGTCATACTCGAATGTCCCAATCTTCTTGCTACACTAGCAATAGATACGCCTGTAAACAGCAGCAAAGACGCATGCGTATGCCGCAATCCATGAATTGATATTACTGGTATATTGCATTCTTTACAGTGTCTTGCAAGTATATTGTTTACTGTTGAATTGTATACTGCCCCATCAACAAAAATTGGCTTATCCTCTGGCAATTGCTTAATTAGTTCAGAAAATCTCATTCCTGTTTTTGCAACCAGCAAAATAAAATAGTCCCAATTCACCTTATCTTTCAGCTCTAGTGATGCCAATAAATTGTTGCCCTACTTGTCACGGTAATTATCCTGCTCGAATCATCGATGTTATAAATGGTGAAGCGGATTGTCCTTATTGTTCCGGTCGTAAAGCACTTCCTGGAAAAACATCCTTCGCCGCGCTTCATTCTGATTTAATGGAAGATTGGGATTTTATTGCAAACTATTGCCTCGTAAATCCCGATGAAATATTAGATACATATTCACAAAAGGTTTGGTGGAACTGTAAAAGAAGCTCTGAACATAAATATCCATTGAGTCCAGCTGATAAAGTTTTCTATCAGAAGAGACACCGAGAATCCTGCCCTTATTGCAAAGGACGTCGCAGAAAAAAGAAGTTTTTTTAGGTTAATAAAATAGTTTCAAAAAAGAGATTTTCAAATGGCCTATGCCAAATGAAAATCTCTTTTATTTTGTACGTTTTTCAAGTTTTTAGCAAAAATCAGTATTTAACTTCTCATGGAATTATGTACGTTTTCGTCGATTTCCGCTTTTTTTCGCTAAAACATTTCATTCTTACCAGTATCTTCTATACCAGTGATATGCATAATTAACACTTGTATAACATACGACCTCACCCGGCTGCGGTGCATGAATCATCTGTCCGCCTCCTGCGTAGATTCCCACATGTCCTCCGTAACATACAACATCACCCGGCTGTGGGTCTGACACTGCCTGTCCGCCACTTCCCTGACTGTATGAGTTACGTGTAATCGGAATACCACATGCCTGATGTGCCAGGTATACAAGACCTGAACAATCAACACCACTTCCCGAAGTACCGCCCCATACATAAGGAACTCCAAGGTATGCTGCTGCTGCACTTAAAATAGCGCTTCCGTTGCCATATGTACTTCCACCGTTATCACTACTGCTGTTATTATTACTTGTATCCGGAGTCACTGTCGGGGTACTTGGCGTACTTGGTGTACTTGGCGTACTTGGTGCACTCGGTGTAACGGTTGTGTTGTTATTACCATTGTTATTTGTTGTATTACCTACAGTCTGTGAACCACTGTTGCTTGTCGATGCAACGGTCGAATTTGACTTTGTTGACTCAGCTGCTTTTGCTGCCTTTGCAGCTTCTTCTGCCTGTCTCTTTGCTTCAGCTGCTGCTACAGCTGCCTGAAGCTGTTCATCCAGATCTGCGACTTCTTCTTTCTTAGATTCCAACGTATTACTCAGCGTCGTCTGCTCTGCTTCATAATCAGACTGCATAGACTCCAGATTCGCCTGATCTTCTTCAAGCTGTGCTTTCAGATCTGCAATCTGCTGCTTGGTATCTATATATTCCTGAAGCTGCTTTCTGTCATAACTATGTACGTTCTGAACATACTCTGCTTTGTTAAGCAAGTCTGAGAAATTCTCAGCACTGACCAGAGTCTCAATCGCAGTCGAGTTGCCTTCTTCATACATATACTTGATACGCTTCTTCATATCTTCGTACTGCTGATGTTCTTTTTCTTCAGCAACAGTAAGATCATCCTGTGCCTGTGTGATCTGCTGACCTGTTGACACCAGATCATCTTCCAGCTTACTCATTTTTTCAATTAGTGTCTGCAATTCTGACTGAAGAGAATTCACTTCGCTCTGTGCTGCATTTTTACTATTCTGCAGATTGCTGACATCATCTGCAAATACTGGCGTAACTACCATTGAACTTGCAAGAACAGATGCCAAAAATACTTGTTTAAATTTTCTCATAATCACCCATCCTATATTTTTTACTAATTATTTTCCTAACCCTGTGGTCGATTATATACCATTTTTCTATTTTTTGCAATACAATTTAACATTTTTGTAATATTCTACTAGGGTATCATAATATACTGATATTTTCGTTATCACTCCTAATAACCATTCCTTGCGTAATCCTTATTATTTATGCTAAACTGACTTCATAATCAATAAATCTAGAATACTAAATAAGAAAGAAGGATTCCACTATGAATTTCAAATTCAACCATAACAACTTAAATGTACGTGACCTTGAAAAATCAATTCAATTCTACAAAGATGCACTCGGACTCACCGTAGTCCGCGAAAAAGATGCTGCTGACGGAAGTTTTAAGCTCGTCTACCTCGGTGATGGAAGCTCCGTTCATCAGCTCGAGCTCACCTGGCTTCGCGACATGGACCGCCCATACGACCTCGGTGACAACGAAATCCACCTCGCCTTCACCGTAGACGATATGGATGCCGCCCTCGCACACCATAAAGAAATGAACTGCGTCTGTTTCGAAAATGAGTCCATGGGCATCTACTTCATCGAAGACCCAGACGGCTACTGGTTAGAAATCGTACCTGAAAAATAAATCTATTGCACATTTACATTAAAGGCGTAGCCCGCCGCAAGGTGCAGAAACCACTTCCTACACCTTGTGGCGGGCTACGCCTTCATAAAATCAAACGCCACTAATTACTGTACTGACAGATTCGTATACCCCATCAGATCCAGATCTATCTGCTGTGCCGCTTCTCTTCCTTCCCGGATTGCCCACACAACCAGCGACTGTCCTCTGTGCATATCTCCTGCCGTAAATATATTCGGCACATTCGTTTTATACTCACCCGGAGCTGTTTTAACATTCGTGCGCTCATTGACTTCCACACCGAATGCCTTTGTCACATAATCCTCACTTCCGAGGAACCCCGCTGCGATCAGCACCAGTTCTGCATTTACCGTGTACTCACTTCCTGAGACCTCTGCCATCATCATACGTCCGGTCTTTTCATCCTTCTTGCTTTCCAGTTTCACAAGAACCACCTTGCAAAGATTTCCATTCTTATCTTTGACAAATTCCTTTACCGTTGTCTGATAAACCCTCGGATCATGTCCCCAGAGAGCAATTGCTTCCTGCTGACCATAGTCTGTCTTGCAGACTCTCGGCCACTCCGGCCATGGATTCATAGCGCTTCTCTCATCCGGAAGTTTCGGCATCATTTCCAGCTGAAGAACGGATTTTGCACCATGACGGATCGACGTTCCAACACAGTCATTTCCCGTATCGCCACCACCGATGACAATTACATTTTTGCCCTTTGCAGAAATATATTCGCCTTCTTTCAGCTGCATCTCATTTTTCCAGAGACATTTCGTAGTTGATTTCAGAAAATCTACTGCAAAGTAGATTCCTTTCGCATCTCTTCCGGGTACTTTTATATCACGCGGATGGGATGCACCGCAACAAAGCACCACCCGGTCAAACGCTTTCAGAAGTTCTGCAGATTTCTTATCTTTTCCAATATTGCAGCCAGTTTCAAAACGGATGCCTTCTTCTTCCATTACTGCAAGTTTCCGGTCGATGAACTGTTTTTCCAGTTTCATATTCGGGATTCCATAGCGGAGAAGTCCACCCGGCTTATCTTCCCGCTCAAATACTGTTACCAGATGTCCTCGTTTATTTAACTGATCTGCGACTGCGAGACCGGAAGGTCCGGAACCGATTATCGCTATCTGTTTGCCGGTACGCGCTTTCGGCGGACATGCTTTTGCATATCCCTTTTCGTAAGCATTTTCAATAATCCCATATTCATTTGCTTTAGTCGTCACAGGGCTTCCGTGCAGGTTGCAGGTACATGCCGCCTCACAAAGTCCCGGGCATACCCTGGAAGTAAATTCCGGAAAATTGTTTGTCTTTTTCAGCCGGTAATATGCCTCTTCCCAGTTGCCGTGATAAATCAGGTCATTCCACTCCGGCACCAGATTATGCAGAGGACAGCCGCTTGCCATCCCTGCGATCATCTGTCCCGCCTGGCAGAACGGGACGCCGCATGCCATACATCTGGCGCCCTGTATTTCCTGCTCTTCTTTTGACAGAGGCGTGTGGAATTCCCGAAAATGCTTAATTCTCTCTTTTGGAGATTCGCACTCTGCATCGCGTCTGTCATAATCCATAAATCCTGTTGCTTTTCCCACGTTTTTGGCCTCCTATCTTCCTTCTTTGATCGCATAAAATGCTTCGGTTTTTGCCTGTTCGCTGCTGAGACCTTTTTCTTCCAGCTGAAGGATGCGGGTCAGCATTCTCTCGTAATCACGCGGAATGATCTTCTTAAACTTCGGCAGGTATTCTTTGAAATGATCCAGGATTTCTTTTCCCGTCTCGGAATTGGTTGCCGCTACATGTTCTTCGATCATACCTTTCAATTCAGATACATCGAACTTAGATGTTACTTTTTCGATATTAACCATCTGTTTGTTGACTTTTGTATAAAGATCACTGTCCATATCCAGAACGTAGGCAACACCGCCACTCATACCTGCTGCAAAGTTCTTTCCGGTCTTGCCAAGAATTGCAACCCGTCCACCAGTCATATATTCGCATCCATGATCACCGACCCCTTCTACAACTGCTGTTGCCCCGGAGTTACGGACACAGAAACGTTCGCCTGCCACACCATTGATATAGGCTTTTCCGCTTGTTGCACCATAAAGCGCTACGTTACCAATAATAATATTTTCATCAGCTTTAAATTTCACACCAGTTGGCGGATAAACGATCAGTTTACCACCGGAAAGTCCTTTTCCAAAATAATCATTGCTGTCACCGGTCAGTTCCAGTGTCAGACCTTTTGGTATAAATGCTCCGAATGACTGTCCGCCTGCGCCCTTACATTTCAACACATAGCTGTCTTCTTCCAGTCCGTCCGGATAACGTCTTGTAATCTCAGAACCGAAGATTGTGCCGAATGTACGGTCTGTATTTTTTACATCCAGCTCCAGGATTCTCTTCTGTTTCTTTTCCAGTGACGGAAGAAGTTCCTTTACCAGAACTCTTTCATCCAGTGTTTTATTTAGTTCAAAATCAAAGACTTTCTTCGGATTGAAGATCATGCCTTTCTTCTCTTTTGCATACGGATTATTGAGGATTCTGGAAAGATCCAGTGTTGCGGCACGTTTGGATGTCGGCACATCTCTCACTTTCAGAAGGTCTGTCCTTCCCACCAGTTCATCCACAGTACGAATGCCAAGTTTTGCCATATATTCTCTTAATTCTTCCGCGATAAAACGCATGAAATTGATGACATATTCTGGTTTTCCGGCAAATCTCTTTCTCAGTTCCGGATTCTGGGTTGCAATTCCGACCGGGCAGGTATCCAGGTTACATACACGCATCATTACGCACCCCATGGTTACAAGCGGTGCCGTCGCAAATCCAAATTCCTCTGCTCCGAGAAGTGCTGCGATCGCCACATCGCGGCCGCTCATCAGCTTACCGTCTGTCTCGATACGGACTCTTTCTCTCAGTCCGTTCTGGATCAGTGTCTGATGTGTTTCAGAAAGTCCAAGCTCCCACGGAAGTCCGGTATTATGGATAGAACTTCTCGGTGCTGCTCCTGTACCTCCGTCATAACCGGAGATCAGAACCAGTCCGGCCCCAGCTTTTGCAACACCAGCTGCAACCGTTCCGACACCGGCTTCAGATACCAGTTTGACAGAAATTCTTGCATCCTTGTTTGCATTTTTACAGTCATAGATCAGCTGTGCCAGATCTTCGATCGAGTAAATATCGTGATGCGGCGGCGGTGAGATCAGTCCCACACCCGGCGTAGAATGTCTGGTTTTTGCTACCCAAGGATAAACCTTTCCCCCCGGCAGATGTCCACCTTCTCCAGGTTTTGCTCCCTGCGCCATCTTGATCTGGATCTCTTTTGCACTGACAAGGTATTTGCTGGTAACGCCGAATCTTCCCGATGCTACCTGTTTGATCGCGGAGCATCTCTCCGGGGATTCGAGACGGTCATCACTCTCACCGCCCTCACCAGTGTTGGATTTTCCATGCAGACGGTTCATGGCAATTGCCAGTGTCTCATGTGCCTCCTGGGAAATAGAACCGTAGGACATCGCACCTGTTTTGAATCGTTTTACGATAGAATCTACGCTCTCAACTTCTTCGAGCGGAACGCCCTGCTCCGGATAATCGAAGTCCATCAGGCTCCGCAGATAGCCGCTCTCCTCGCTGTCGACCATTGCTGTGTACTCTTTGAACATCTTGTAGTCGCCGCGTCTTGTGGACTCCTGCAGTGTATGAATGGTGCGCGGATTGTAGCGGTGCTCCTCGCCCTGGCTTCTCGATTTATGACGGCCGATACTGTCCAGTGTCAGATCGGTAGACAGCTCCAGCGGATCGAATGCCTGGGAATGACGCTCATCGACATCTTTTGCAATGTCTTCCAGGGTAATACCGCCGACACGGCTGACCGTATCGGTGAAGTATTTGTCGATGACATCTGCTGAGATACCGATGGCCTCGAAGATCTGGGAACCCTGATACGACTGGATCGTGGAGATACCCATCTTCGCTGCGATTTTTACGATACCAGAGATGACTGCGTGATTGTAATCTTCAACGGCTGCGTAGTAATCTTTCTTGATCATGCCCTCTTCGATCAGCTCATGGATCGTGTCGAGTGCCAGATACGGGTTGATTGCGCAGGCACCGTAGCCGAGCAGTGTTGCGAAATGGTGCACCTCGCGCGGCTCGCCGGACTCCAGAATAATCGCAAGAGAAGTTCTCTTTTTCGTTTTTACCAGATGCTGATGAACCGCAGATACAGCCAGGAGGGATGGAATCGCCACATGGTTCTCATCGACGCCGCGGTCAGAGAGAATCAGGATGTTGGCTCCTGCCCGGTGTGCACGGTCAACCTCGACGAAAAGGCGGTCCATCGCACGGTCAAGCGGTGCGCTCTTGTAGTAGGTGATCGGAACGGTCACTGCCTTGAAGCCTTCGACTTTCATGTTCTTGATCTTCAGCATATCGGTATTGGTCAGGATCGGATTGTTGATCTTTAATACCTGGCAGTTCTTCGGCTCCTCCTCAAGCAGGTTTCCGTCACGTCCGACGTAAACGCTTGTGGAAGTTACGATCTCCTCACGGATACAGTCGATCGGCGGGTTCGTTACCTGTGCAAAGAGCTGTTTGAAATAGTTGAACAGCGGCTGATGCTCATAGGAGAGAACGGCAAGCGGGGTATCGATACCCATCGAAGCGGTTGCCTCGACACCGTTTAATGCCATCTTTCCGATGGAGGAACGGTACTCCTCGTAGGTGTAGCCGAACGCTTTCTGCAGGCGCATCCGCTCTTCTTTCGTGTACTCTTCGACCGGCAGATTCGGGATTTTGATATCCTTTAACTGTACCAGATAACTGTCGAGCCATTCGCCGTACGGCTGTTTCTTTGCGTAATATTCTTTGACTTCCTCATCGTTTAAGACTTTTCCCTGTACGGTGTTGACGAGAAGCATCTTGCCCGGATGGAGACGCTCTTTTAAGACGATTTTTTCTTCCGGAACTTCCAGAACACCGACCTCAGAGGAGAGGATCAGAAATCCATCGTTAGTGATGTAGTAACGGGAAGGACGAAGACCGTTGCGGTCGAGCACTGCTCCCATCACATCTCCGTCGGAGAACAGGATCGATGCCGGTCCGTCCCACGGCTCCATCATCGTTGCATAATACTGATAGAAATCACGTTTCTCCTGGGAAATCGTATCGTTGTTTGCCCACGGCTCCGGGATCGTGATCATGACAGCCAGCGGAAGATCCATACCGCTCATGGTCAGGAACTCGAGTGTGTTGTCGAGCATTGCAGAGTCAGAACCCTGGGTGTTGACAACCGGCAGAACCTTGTGCAGTTCATCCTGCAGCATCGGGGAGGACATCGTCTCCTCACGGGCCAGCATCTTGTCGGCGTTTCCGCGGATGGTGTTGATCTCGCCGTTGTGTACGATGAAACGGTTCGGATGTGCTCTTTCCCAGCTCGGGTTGGTGTTTGTACTGAACCGTGAATGCACCATGGCGATGGCAGATTCATAATCTGTATCCTGCAGATCACGGAAGAAAGTGCGGAGCTGTCCTACGAGGAACATACCTTTGTATACGATGGTACGGCTGGAAAGGGATGGCACATAGGTGTTGTCGTTGCTCTGTTCGAAAACACGGCGTACGACGTACAGACGACGGTCGAAAGCGATTCCCTTTTCCACATCCTCCGGTTTTTTGATGAATGCCTGCATGATGTAAGGCATACACTCTCTTGCCTTATGGCCGAGAACTTCCGGAACGGTCGGCACGGTTCTCCATCCAAGGAGTTCCAGTCCCTCTTTTTCCACGATGATCTCGAACATCTTCTTTGCCTGGGCACGTTTGATCTCCTGCTGTGGGAAAAAGAGCTGGGCTACACCGTATTCTCTCTCTCCGCCGATATCAAAGCCTTCTTTTTTACAGACCTTCTTAAAAAATTTGTGGGAGATCTGAAGAAGGATACCGACACCATCACCGGTTTTTCCTTCTGCATCCTTACCAGCACGATGCTCAAGATTCTCTACGATCTTAAGAGCATTGGCAACTGTATCATGTGTTTTCTTTCCTTTTATATTAACAACGGCTCCGATACCGCAGTTATCATGTTCGAATTCAGGGCGGTAGAGGCCCTGCTGCTGATTTCCTACTTCTCTCATTTTTCTCATCCTTTCATTGCAGCTTCTTCTGCCGTCTTTTTATCAACTGCCGCCTGCACAAATCCACGGAACAGTGGATGTGCATGGTTTGGCCTGGATTTAAATTCCGGATGTCCCTGTGTTCCCACAAAGAACGGATGTCCGGCAATTTCGATCATCTCAACAATGTGAGCATCCGGGGATGTTCCTACAATGGACATTCCCTTTTCGTCCAGTTCCTTACGGAATGCGTTGTTTACCTCATAACGATGTCTGTGACGTTCCTGGATCTCTTTCTTTCCAAAAAGCTCATAGGATCTGGAGCCTTCTGCAAGCACACACGGATAGCTTCCAAGACGAAGAGTTCCTCCAAGATCTTCCACATCCTCCTGATCCGGCATCAGGGCAATGACCGGATGTGTTGTTTCCGGTGCCAGCTCAATACTGTTGGCATCTTCATATCCAAGCACATGGCGGGCAAATTCCACAATAGCCATCTGCATTCCCAGGCAGATCCCAAGGTATGGGATCTTATGAACTCTTGCATACTGTGCCGCAAGGATCATTCCTTCTGTACCACGGTTTCCGAATCCTCCCGGAACCAGGATTCCATCTACAGAATGGAGAGTCTGATCCAAATTTTTTTCATTGAGTTCTTCGGAGTCCACCCAGGTGATATCAACCTTTGCACGGCAAGAGATCCCGCCATGCTTCAGTGCTTCCACAACACTCAAGTATGCATCATGAAGCTGTGTATATTTACCAACCATGGCGATTTTCACAGTTTTATCCGGGTGGCGGAGATTTTCTACCATATTTTCCCAGTCTGTAAGATCTGGTTTGCGATTCTCCAGTCTTAAGCTCTGCAGTACTACGTCTGCAAGCTTTTCTCTCTCCATTGCAAGAGGAGCTTCATATAAATATTCCACATCCAGATTCTGAAGCACATTGCTTACAGGCACATTACAGAACAGGGCAATCTTTCCACGGATATCCTCGGTAAGAGGATACTCACTTCTGCATACCAGAACATCCGGCTGGATTCCCATTCCCTGAAGTTCTTTTACACTGGCCTGGGTGGGTTTTGTCTTCATCTCTCCGGAAGCACGGAGATACGGGATCAGAGTTACATGGATAAGGATCGCATTGTCATGTCCCACATCATGCTGGAACTGACGGATGGATTCCAGGAACGGCTGGCTCTCAATATCACCGACTGTACCACCAACCTCGATGATCGCAATTCTGTCTTCGTCTGCGGATTTTGCTCTGTAAAAACGGCTCTTGATCTCATTGGTAATATGCGGGATCACCTGAACGGTACCTCCGCCGAAATCACCATGACGCTCTTTCTGAAGAACAGACCAGTAAATCTTACCGGTTGTCACATTGGAATTTTTGTCAAGGCTTTCATCAATGAAACGCTCATAATGTCCAAGGTCAAGGTCAGTCTCTGTACCGTCATCCGTTACAAAAACCTCTCCATGCTGAATGGGATTCATAGTTCCCGGGTCAATATTAATGTAGGGATCAAATTTCTGCATGGTCACCTGATACCCTCTGGCTTTCAGAAGGCGCCCAAGAGACGCTGCGGTAATTCCTTTTCCCAGACCGGAAACAACTCCACCTGTTACAAAAACATACTTTACTGCCATCTTCGATTTCCTCCTCCATTTTGTGTCCCACAACAAAAAGGCGTCCGGAACAGATTTCAAGGGGTGAGAATTCCCCTGTGGTATCCGTTCCTGACGCCTTTGTCAGTTATCTTTCATATAAAATATGGTTTACTATAAACTATTTTTTTTTATTTGTCAATAACTGATTTTTCATATAGTCTGCGGAATTTCTTCCTATGAAATGGATGTAAAGAAAAAACAGACGCCTGCTGAGGATTTCAAACTGATCTCCTGTCTCTGCAGTCACGTCTGCCTTTTCTTTTTATGTCTTTCATATCTTGTCTGTCTCTGCACTGTCTGTCAGGCAACTGCATATTTCTGAAGGAAACGATCAAACTCATGATCCTCGCCATGACAGGTTACTGTAAGAACTCTGGTCAGATCCATGCTGAGGATTCCAAGAATAGATTTTGCATCAATTAAAATTCTGTTATATGAAATATCTACATCAAAATCACATTTACTTGCAGCCTTAACAAATTCTTTAACATCCTCTGTCGCATTCAATCTAATTTTTTTAGACATAAATATCATCCTTTCTTTTATCTCGGCAAAAAACCGGCCTTTTTTCGGTCTTGCTGTTTTCCTGTATATTCCAGACCAGCGGCCTTTTTCATCTGGTTGTCCCACATTATGTCTCATATTGTCAGATTTGTCA
>OLPD01001231.1_pt1 | contig 13630 bp, 10 predicted proteins | sample 1672111 | NCBI WGS metagenome assembly OLPD01 (sample SAMEA3136646, study PRJEB25190) | human gut metagenome
GGAGCATATCGCAACAAAGCACCAACCTACGCATTTAGGGCCTTAAAAAGCCCTATATTTCAAGGTTTTTCCCGCATAGTCGGCGGGGTATGTGAGTGTTTTTATAGAAATAATCGAAGCAGAATGTTGCAGTGATCACATCCATATGTTGGTAAGGATTCCCCCCAAAAAAAAATATTCTGTATCAGAAATAGTGGGATACTTAAAAGGGAAAAGTTCGCTAATGACATTTGAAAAGCATGCGAATTTAAAGTACAAGTATGGAAATAGACATTTCTGGTGTCGTGGATATTATGTAGATACAGTAGGAAAGAACACAGCTGCGATCAAAGCGTATATTCAGAATCAGTTGAAAGAAGATTTAGAATACGATCAAATGTCATTAGTAGAGTATATCGACCCGTTTACGGGTGAGCCGGTGAAGAAAAACAAGAAATAAACCACTTGGAGTGGTAGTAGGAAATCAAAGCAAACCAGCAAGCCCCTTTTGGGGCTGCGCCGGAGTAAGAGAGCACTGAATAAGCCCCTTTAGGGGCAGCTGTGAATGTGGTGCAGTTGGCAGGCTATTAATTTCTAAAGAACAATATTATAAAGTTTTATTGATACATATTGAAAATTATCGTGCGTTTCTTAAAGGAGAAGATGAAGTGGTAAATTCAAAAGATTTGTATCAAACATTAAATACGAGATATGTATATTTACCGTATTTACAGGAACTTGTCAAACAAGAAAATTTGCAACATTCATTTTCTTGTTTTGAACTTTAGAAAGAAATTGATTGTGCGTTGCAAATATTTCTTTGGATGATGAGCTTTGGCAAATGGGTGCATATATTTTAATAGATGGAATTACTTCAGACTCACAAGAAGAAATTCAATGCAAAATCAATCAAAATAGAAGCATAGGTATATGCAAAAGAATTATATGAGAAAGTAGGATTTGTACAGAAATCCGAATCATTTCTAGAAGATGGAATACCACATGTATTAATGCAATATACAGAATAAAGAAAAACGTTACAAAACTAAAGATTCACTTCACAATACATCTCAATATATTCCTCAAATCGAGGCAGCGCTAAAGTCAGTTCTCCACGAACAGAACCATTCACAACACCACGTTCCATCAATCGCTTTCGATAGGTATTCAATAACTGTGGAGATATCGATAATTTCTCACGAATTTCCCCAGTTTTATAAACTCCCGTAGAAATTACATAAACAATCTTCCGGTCAAGTTCAGAAAGTTCACTCCATATCTTCTCATAAGCATAAATGATCAATTCTTCGTCAAACTTAGGAAGCAGTTTTTCAAGATCATCATTTGTCTCCCACTTCAAATAACCAAGAATCTGAAAAGCAAAAGGATACCCCTTTGTAAGTTTCGCCATCTCAACAGCCTCACTTGGAGAAATGTCAAATACAGAACGATAACTTGTAGTAATTGCAGGAATGCTAAGTGGTTCCAGAAAAATTTTTGGAGCACGATATAAAAATGTCAGACTCTTCTCGTTTTGAAGATTGCTGATATTATCAAACAAACCAGCCATTACAAGATACACAGGGTAATTCTGTGTAATATAAATCTGAAAATTACTAGCAAATACTTTGACATAAGAATTATTTATAATCTCATCAATGATAAAAAGAACTTTCTTTCCTTTATTTTTTAACTTCTCAAGAATATTACGAAGCATAGCTTCTTTTTCCAAAGAATCATTTGTTTTGTTTACCGACAACTCAGCAATTCCGAGATTTAGATTTAATCCAAGATCCAGATCATGAAATTGTGAAACGCGGGTAAGTTCGGAAACTGCACCAGCGATCAAATCTGTATCAGCACTCAATCTTAAAACAATCCATTGATCATTTGAAGAATAATGATCAGCAATTTCAGCAAGAGAAACCGTCTTTCCAGACCCCCTGACACCAGCAACCATATAAACTTTATTTGAAGGATTTTCCATATCAAATGTATGAATGATCTTTCCAATTTGGTTAGTGCGCGAAATGAATTCCGTAGGTTTTTGACCAAATGTTAAAGTAAAAGGATTTTCCATTTTCTATTCACCTCCATATTTATTTATGTTTATTTATGTTTATTATATGAATATATGTTTATTTATATTTATTTATGTTTATTATAATAAATAAATATAAATAAAACAAGAATATACACAAAAGACACTCCAAAAATGTTAAAATAAGAATAACAATCAAAAAACGACGATCAGGAGGAACCAAAAAACAATGAACATCAAAAAAGTAGCAGTTCTTGGAGCAGGTGCCGTAGGTTCTTACGTTATCTGGGGACTGTCAAATAATAAAAATATTACACTGGGAGTTGTAGCAGATGGTGAGAGAAATGAACGCCTCAAAACCCAAGGATTAATGATCAACGGAACAAAATACACACCGCAAGTGTGGACTCCAGAAGAAGCACACAATGTGGATCTTTTGATCGTATCTTTAAAATACGGAAGTTTGAGAGGGGCATTACAGGATATTCAGACGATCGTAGGAGAAAATACAACGGTCATGAGTCTGATGAACGGAGTTGACAGTGAAGAGATCATAGCGGAGAAAATTGATAAATCACATATTTTATACTCTTTTATTAAAGTAGCATCACAGAAGAAAGAAGATGGATATCATTTTGATCCAGAAACAACAGTAGGGATTTATTTTGGAGAACTACAACAACCATACGAAAGCGAACGAGTAAAAGCAGTCGATGATATTTTTGAAAATACAGGTCTTCACTGGATCATCACAGATGATATTCAGGCAGAAATCTGGGGTAAATTCAAATTAAATGTCTGCAATAATCTGCCACAGGCAATCTTAGGAGTTGGAGTTGGATGCTATGAAGATAGTGAACATATGGCAGCGATTCGAGATGGATTAAGAGCCGAAGTTGAAGCAGTTGCTAAAGCGAAAGGGATCGACTTAAGTATGATCAATGCAAAGTCTGGACGGGGGAGTGCGGTCAAAGCATCTGCAAGATACTCGACATTACAGGATATTGATTCTGGTCGCCATACAGAGATTGATATGTTCTCTGGTGCAATGATGAGAATGGGGAAAGAATTGGGGATTCCAACCCCATATAATGAATATACATATCATATGATCAAAGCATTAGAAGAAAAGAATGATGGAGTATTCGAATATCAAGGGGAGAATGATAGAGTATCTTGGTCTAAATAATAATGTAAAATAAGGGAAAATGCATGTATAACAAAAAGAAAAAAATAAAACATAAGACGTTGAAGATTTTCTGTTTGCTGATAGGTATGATCGTGACAGCAGTATTTTTGGAAGCAGGAATTCTTTATCTAGTAAATAGTCAGAATGTATATAAAACATCCAAAGTGTTGTTAGATCAGACAATTGAAATCGTAGAGAAAAACAAACAAAGTGAAGTGAGGACTGTTGTAGCAGATATTCCAGTATATAAAGGAATTGCTTTATATGTAGCGGATAAAGAAACTGGAAGAATCTATGGGGCTACAGATGTTTCAAAGATAGGAGTGAAATTAGATGATATGGGGCTTCGCAAGCAGAGAAAGAAGATTGCGAAGGAGAAGATCGCATCGGGAATCATTCGTGTCGATGGAAAAAAGAATTATTATATCTTAAAGAAAACACAGAAATATATCGTTGGTATTACATATTGGATTGCGGTAGACAACAAGAGTAATTTGATCGCAATATTGATCATGGTTGTATATTTGAGTATTGCAGCAGTCGGTATTCTATTTATGGTACTAAGGTTGTCGAAAGTTAAAAAAAAGAATAAGGAACAATCTGTGATGCTTTCTTCTATTTCAGAAATATCGAATACCGATAAGATGACAGGATGTCTTAATCGAAAAGCATATGACGAAGACATTTCAGAGATACGCATGGATTCTCAATTTATTTATGTTTCCATGGATGTGAATGGACTAAAGATCATCAATGACAGACAAGGACATGCAGCGGGAGATGAATTGATCTGTGTAGCAGCATCTTGCATGAAGACCAGGTTTGATAGATATGGAAAAGTTTATAGAATGGGTGGAGATGAATTTGCAGCAATTCTATTTGTGGAAAGAGAACAGTTTGAATGGATCAGACGGCAATTTGATGGAGATATCAAGTACTGGAGCTGTAACCGGATCAAGGAGCTTTCGATTTCTTATGGATATGTTTCAAGCAGTGAATGCCAATGGGGTTCCATGAAAGAGATATCAGATGTTGCTGATATTCGTATGTATGAAGAAAAAGCGATGTATTACAAGAAAAATGGAGTAGACCGTCAGGGACAGCCAGCCTCTTATGTAGCTCTTTACAGATTGTATACACAGATTCTCCGAATTAATCTGGAAAAAGACTGTTATAAGATTTTAAATTGGGAAGAAACCAAGAATAAAAAGAAACAAGACTCCATAGGAGCTTTGTCAGAATGGTTTCACAATTTTGAAGATATACGGCTTATTCATTCAGATGATTTGGCGAAATATCTTAGAAAGACAAAGATTGAATATCTGAAAAAGCAATTTGCAAATAAAAAGAAATTTGTAACGATCACCTATCGGAGAAAAGAAGGAGATGGTTACAAGAGGATAACGTTAGAAATTATTCCAGAAAATGAGAATTCACAAAATACATATGAAGGATTTTTATATGTTAAGGAATGATTTATCAAAGAAAACAAAATAATGACACAAAATTTACTGAAAAAATTAGCACTACTAAAAATAGACGTTAAAAAATTTCATTGCTATAATAGAGATAGAAAAAAATAATGGAATAAAAATTGGATTTAGAAGGGAGACAATTATGGGATTCTTTTTCAAGAATAAGAAAAAAAATAAAGAGGAAGAAACAGTAACACCAGTTGTAGAAACAACACCAGAAGTACCAGCGAAAGAAGGTATGATTTTGGTAAGGGAAGGAATTAAACTGGGACTTCCAACGGTAAGCATGGAAGAAGCGATCGTGGCAGCAGGGGAACTTTTAAGAGATCTTGGATATGTAGATGATGATTATATTCCAGCAATGATCCGAAGAAATGAAGAAGCATCTGTATACATGGGATTAGGACTTGCAATTCCACACGGAACAGAAGATGCAAAAAGAGACGTAAAAAGAAGCGGAATTATTGTGATGCAGTATCCAGACGGAGTCGAATTTAATGGCGGAACAGCACAGCTTGTCATTGGAATTGCTGGAGTTGGAGATGAACATTTAGAGATTCTTGGACAGATCACAGAAGCAGTGACAGAAGAAGAAATTCTGGAAGAATTAAAGAAGACGACGGACGTTGATTATATTCTTAATACATTCACAAATTAGTTTTTATAATGTCAGGAGATGGCAAAGAAAAAGTGTCAGATACATCTAAGTTTTCGAGAAACTTAAATGTACCTGACATTTTTATAGATAAAAACTTGTTTATCTTTTTTTCAATTCATCTCTTTTTTTCTTTAGGATGCGTCGTAACTGCCCAAATTCTCGCACATGTTCACGAGGCATCATCTTAGGGAATGCACGTAAAATACGGCGTGATGTAAATGTAGGAAGTTTTGCCATCTTTTCGTATTTGCTACGAAGTTCCTCAGCTCGCTGTTTTAAAGAATCCATACGAGCTTTGAGTTCATCTGCATTTTCCTGTTTGGCTTCATCAACTTTCTCTCGAATAACATCTGCACGAGCTTTTAATCGGTCTTGAGCCTCCAGACCATCCATCATACTATCGTAGATATTTTCACCGATCTGATCAGAAATATTACGCAGTTCTTTTGCAATATCCTCCATAAGGGCAAGACGTTTGTTGAATTTTAAAATACCCTGAACCGTGATGCAAATATCAACTATAAGAGCAATGCTTAATAAAACAAGCAGAAATTTTCCAAGCCATATCGGGAGAAAAGAAACTAGTTTACCCGTAAAAGGATAGATAAGTTTCACGATCAATACACAAGCGATGCCCCAGATTGCAGAAAATAAAGGACATACATAGCCGCCGATATTCAATGGCATTTCAGAATAATCCCACCATCTGTGATGAAACATCTTTTCAAGAAGAAAACCCGTTAGCCATTCAAGAAAAGTAACGAGAATGGTGGAGGTAATATAAAGCAAGATCAAGTTTCCGACGTAAGGCTGAAGAGAAGCAACGACAACCGTCACTCCAATTCCATAAATCGGACAGATCGGACCATTTAGAAATCCACGGTTTACAAAGGAATGTTGTTTAAAAGCTGCAAAAGCGACTTCAGAACACCAACCAAGAAACCCATATATAAAAAAGCTAAATAAGATATCGTAATAAGTCATAAAATCTCCTTCTTTATATCTTTTTTACAGTATAACAACAGTTACACCAAGATCTCCTTCACCATATTCACCATCACGGTAACCGGAGATACGTTTTTGTTTCTTCAACTGTTTAAAGTAATTATGAAGCCCTTTACGTAAAGCACCAGTTCCTTTTCCATGGACAACAGTGATCTGTGCTAAGTTGGCAAGGCACGCATCATCGATGTACTTATCAAGCTGTGCGATCGCTTCATCAACCGTCATACCCATAACATTGATCTCAGGTCGGATGGAAGCGGATTTGTTGATCGCAGTACGTCCTCGGTTACGACTTTCATTTCTTTGATTTTCACGTTTTACATCTTTGGCCGTTTTTGTGATCTCAAGGTCTTTGATGTTAACAAGAGAACGCATCATACCCATCTGAACATACAGATCACCTTTGGCATTTGGGAGCGTGGAAACAGTTCCGGCAAGGGAAAGACTTGTTACATAAACTTCATCACCAACATGGAAATCATTCGCCTCGTGACGTTTCTTGTTCTTTTTCTTGGATTTGTAAGCCATTTGACCTTCTAATTTTGTCATGCGGCCGCGAAGATCACTTCGCATATGTTCCATCTTCTTATTTGCATCTGGATTCTTGTTTTGTTTCTTTAATTTGTTATATTCACGGATCGTAGAATCTGCGATCTCTTTCGCCTCAGAGATGATATTGTGAGCCTCTTCACGGGCGTCGCGAAGCATCTTATCACGTTTTTCTTTTATATTATCCTGACGAGATTTTAAACTCTTACGGAGAGTTTCGATTTCCTTACGGTATTCAAGGATCTCTTCCTGTTCTTTTTCAATCGTCTGTTTACTCTTTTCAAGGTCAGCTAAGATCGTTTCAAAATCTTTGACAGATTCATCAATCTGATCTGCAGCACCTTCAATGATATGTTCATCCAATCCTAATTTGCGGGAAATTGCAAACGCATTACTTTTTCCAGGAATACCGATCATCAGACGGTATGTTGGAGAAAGCGTTTCTACATCAAATTCGCAGGAAGCATTTTCGATATCATCGGTGGAAAGTGCGAACATTTTAAGTTCACTGTAATGGGTTGTCGCCATTGTTTTAATTCCACGTCCGTGCAGATCACTTAAAATAGAGATCGCAAGTGCGGCACCTTCGATTGGATCAGTACCACCACATAATTCATCGAGTAATACTAAAGAATCTCGATGAGCTTGCTGAACGATCGATACAATATTGGTCATATGAGAAGAGAAGGTACTTAAGTTTTGCTCAATACTCTGCTCATCTCCGATATCTGCAAAAATTTCACGAAAAATTCCAAGAGAAGATCCTTGGAATGCAGGAATATGAAGGCCTGCCTGCCCCATCAAAGATAATAATCCAACGGTTTTTAAAGATACAGTTTTACCACCTGTATTTGGTCCGGTCACGATCAGCATGGAGAAATCTTTGCCGAGAGATACGTTGATCGGAACGACTTTTTTGCGGTCTAGTAAAGGATGACATCCCTGTTTGATATTGATGATCCCATCTTCACGGAAAATAGGTTTGGATGCATCAATATCCTTCGCATATTTTGCCTTTGCAAAAATGAAGTCTAACAATACAAGGGTTTTCTGGTTATGTGCAAGATCATCAACACCATAAGAAGCCTGTTCACTTAATATAGAAAGAATATGCTCAATCTCAGACTGTTCTTTTCCTTCCAATTCTTTTAATTCATTATTTAATGTTACAACAGACATTGGTTCAATAAACAGCGTATTTCCAGAAGCAGACTGATCATGGATCATACCTTGGAATGAACTTCTGTACTCTTGCTTGACTGGTATGCAGTAACGCCCATTTCGCATTGTAACGATCGCATCCTGTAATTTATCCTGATTGGATGCAGAGCTTACCAGCGTAGTTAACTGTGTATGAATCTTCTGGTTTGTCTGTTTCATTGCACGACGGATATGTTTTAAAGTAGAAGAGGCATCATCACTGATCTCTTCTTCAGAAATAATACAGCGGCGGATCTCGTGCAGAAGATCATCTAAAGGAACAAGGCTTTCAAAAAGCTCGTCGAGAGAATCTGCTTCAAGATCGTCTTCCATGCGGACTCCGTAAGAAACGGCATTCTTTACAGATTCCAGAACACGAGCGATATCAAGAAGTTCCCCAGTTCCAAGTGTACCTCTCATCTTCAAACGGGCAAGAGAAGGGGAAAGATCACTTACTCCAAAAAAAGACACATTTCCACGTTTATAGATACGTGTCAATGCATCCTGTGTCTGATCCTGAGCGTTTAAGATATCAGCTTCTTCAGTCATTGGTTTTAAATTGGCACACATCAACTTACCTAGTTCGGTTGTTGCGTATCCTGTTAAAATATTTATAATCTTATCAAATTCAAGTGTTTGTAATACTTTCTGATTCATGAAAAATTCCTCATTTACATTAAATTATTGCAACTCACTAAAGAGTTTAACACAGATTGTTTGGACTGTAAACATAGGGAAAATGGCAATTCCAGACGTTAATTTACGATAACTTAACATAAAAAGCAGTATGATTTTACATTTGACCAGTACAATAGAAATTACATCGTATAGAGATTTGGAGGAAAAGATGAAAACACAGCAGAAGATTTTTATGAACCGGGAACTGTCCTGGCTTAAGTTTAACGAACGCGTATTAGAAGAGGCTGAGAATAGAGAAGTACCACTATGTGAACGATTGACATTTGCATCCATTTACCAGAGCAACTTAGATGAATTCTTTATGGTAAGAGTTGGATCTTTGATCGATCAGATGTTACTTGATAAGAACATGAAAGAAAATAAGACAAAGATGACACCACAGGAACAGATTGATGCGATCATTCCACAGGTACAGAAATTAAATAGAAGAAAAGACAGCGTATATGAGGAGATGATGGATTCTCTGAAAGAACACAACATCCATCTGGTAAATTTTCAAAAAATATCTAAAAAAGAAAGCGAATATTTAAGAGCTTATTTTCAAGCAGAAATCGCGCCATTGATCTCTCCTACGATCATAGGGAAGAGACAGCCATTTCCTTTTTTAAAGAATAAAGAAATCTACGCAGTTGCTGTGTTAGAAACTAAAAATAGAAAAGAAAAATTAGGAATTATCCCATGTGGAAATGAAACGTTTGACAGATTGATCAATATTTCTGGAAAAGATGCTTATATGTTATCAGAAGAAATGATTCTTCACTATGTGCCAAGGATCTTCAAAGGATACCATGTCAAAGCAAAAACATTGATCCGAATTACAAGAAATGCAGATATTGATGCAGATTCCATGTATGATGAAGATCTTGATTATCGCGATTTCATGGTGGAACTGATCAAGAAAAGAAAGAAATTAGCACCAGTCCGAATGGAATTATCAAGAGAGATGGATGGAGAGATCATTGATCTTTTATGTGAATATCTGGAACTTGAAAGAAAATATGTATTCTATACACAGACACCGTTAGATCTGTCTTTTGTATTTAAGATTCAGGATATTTTAAGAAGAGAGACAGACTTGTTTTTTGAGAAAAGAGTTCCTCAAAGATCACCACAGTTTAACGAAGAAATACCAATTATGGATCAGATTGAAAAAGAAGATAAGTTACTCTCTTATCCATATGAAAGTATGCGGCCATTTCTAAAAATGCTTCAGGAAGCGGCAGAAGATAAAGATGTTGTTTCAATCAAAATGACATTATATCGTGTCGCAAAGCAGAGTAAGATCATTGCATCTTTGATCGAGGCAGCAGAAAATGGAAAAGATGTCACGATCCTTGTAGAATTAAAGGCTAGATTTGATGAGGAAAATAATATTGAATGGTCCAGACAGTTAGAAGATGCAGGATGCCGCGTGATCTATGGATTAGATGGTTATAAAGTACACTCTAAATTATGTCTGATCACAAGAAAGAAAAAAGGAAAAGTATCTTATATTACACAGATCGGAACAGGGAACTATAATGAAAAGACAAGCAGACTTTATACAGATCTTTCCTTGATGACAGCAAATGTCGATATTGCGTTGGAGGCTGCGGAAGTCTTTCAGGCGTTATCTATGGGAGAAACTGTAGAAGAAACAGATCATCTGTTAGTAGCTCCACACTGTCTGCAGAATAAGGTGATCCATATGATCGATCGGGAAATTGAACATGCAAAAGCTGGAGAACCAGCTTATATTGGATTAAAAATGAACTCCTTAACAGACAAAAAGATCATGGAGAAGCTGATCAAAGCATCCAAAGCAGGTGTGAAGATTGACATGGTCATTCGAGGAATCTGTTGCCTGATTCCGGGAGTAAAGGGTGAAACAGATAATATTCAAGTAAGAAGTATTGTTGGAAGATACTTAGAACATTCAAGAATCTATATTTTTGGAACGAAGGGCAGAGAAAAAGTTTATATAGCGTCAGCAGATTTTATGACAAGAAATACATTAAGAAGAGTCGAGGTAGCCGTACCGATCTACAATACAGATATTAAAATGCAGCTGATCGAGATGTTTATTACAATGTTAAGTGATAATGTAAAAGCAAGAGAAGAAGATCACAATGGAAATTATAAAATTCCTAAAAATCAGGATACACCACTAAATTCACAGGAATTTTTCTATAAGCAGGCATATTTGAATGCGAAAAATGTAAATTCATAAACAGTTTTGTGCCTTTTGAAATCATGACGTTCATAATAAGTAAATTTCACTAGATTTTACAACTAAACTGTGGCATAATAACATAGGTAAAAAATAGAGGATTTAAAAATCGCCAGGAGAGTTGGCTGGCGAAGAACGAATTTAGAAAGGCACAAAGCAATGAGATATATTAGTGATTTGCACGAAGGAGATCAGGTTTCCGAGATTTATTTATGTAAGACAAAATCACCGGGAACATCCAAATTTGGAAAATCATATTATTCCCTGACACTACAAGATAAAACAGGAATGATCGACGGAAAGGTATGGGAACTTACCAATGCGATCGGACATTTCGAGGCGATGGACTACATTTTAGTCAGAGGACAGGTAACAAGTTACCAGGGTTCTAACCAGTTAAACATCCAACAGATCCGTAAAGCTCAGGAAGGTGAGTTTGACATGGCAGATTATATGCCAAGTACCAAGAAGGATATTGATGGGATGTTCAAAGAGCTTCTTGCAATGATCAGCAAGACAAAGAACCAGTATTTAAAACAATTAGCAGAGAAGATCTTTATAGAGGATAAAAATTTTGCAAGAGAATTTAAAGTACATTCCGCAGCAAAAAGCGTACACCATGGGTATATCGGAGGGCTTTTAGAGCACAGTTTATCTGTAGCGAAGATTTGCGAAAGCTATGCAAATCTGTATCCACAGTTAAACAGAGACTTGATCGTAATGTGTGCATTATGGCATGATATGGGGAAAGTCGAAGAATTATCAAGCTTTCCAGAGAATGACTATACAGATGAAGGTCAGTTAGTTGGACACATTGTGATGGGAGCGATCAAATTAGACCGCCTGATCCGTGAGATTCCAGGTTTCCCACCAAAACTTGCAAATGAAGTAAAACACTGTATGTTAGCACATCACGGAGAATTAGAATTTGGTTCTCCAAAGAAACCTGCATTATTAGAAGCAATTGCACTAAGTCAGGCAGATAATTTAGATGCGAAGATGGAAACATTTGCAGAGATCATGGAGAAACAAAAAGAAGATCAGGAATGGTCAGGATTCCAGCGTTTATTAGATACAAGAATCCGTAAGACCTCTATCTAAAAGAATTATAATAAAATAGGATCAATACAACAGTTTAACCAAGAAAAAGATACAGAGGTGCGTATGGAATTTAAAAAAAATCAGATCGTAGAACTCTATATCGATGACATTGGGAACGAAGGAGAGGGCATCGGCCATATAGATGGTTATGCCCTTTTTTTAAAAGATGCAGTCATCGGAGACAAAGTTCGTGCAAAGATCATCAAAACAAAGAAAAATTATGGCTTCGCAAGAGTAGAAGAAGTCATAGAAGCATCCAAAGACAGAGTCAGCCCACGCTGTTCCAAAGCAAGACAGTGCGGAGGATGTACATTACAGCATTTAGCTTATGAAAAGCAGTTAGAATATAAATTTAATAAAGTGAAAAACTGTTTAGAAAGAATTGGAGGCTTAGAAAATATTGAAGAAAAAATGGAACCGATCCTTGGGATGGAAGAACCATTTTACTATCGAAACAAAGCTCAGTTTCCAGTCGGATATGACAAAGAAGGGAATCTTATCACAGGATTTTATGCAGGAAGGACGCATCATATTATTGATTGCACACACTGTATGATCCAACATCCAGTGAACGAACAGATTTTATTAAAAGTCTTGGACTATATGAAGAAAAACAATATTACAGCTTATGACGAAAAGACCCATAAAGGATTGGTCCGCCACATTGTAACAAGAGTCGGATTCAAAACAGGTGAGATCATGGTCTGTCTTGTTGTGAATGGGAGCAAAAAGAATCTGAGAAACTTAGAAATGCTCGTAGATTCCTTAACAGAAGTCGAAGGAATGACAAGTATCTGCGTCAATATCAACAAAGAAAAGACAAACAGGATCTTGGGAAGCAAGATTGAAGAAGTATATGGTAAACCATACATTTATGATTATATTGGCAATGTAAAATACCAGATCGGACCACTATCTTTCTTCCAGGTCAATCCAACACAAACAAAAGTATTATACGAAAAAGCTATGGAATACGCAGATTTAAAAGGCGAAGAAACCGTATGGGATCTCTATTGCGGAATCGGAACTATTTCCTTATTCCTGGCTCAGAAAGCAAAGAAAGTTTATGGAGTAGAAATCGTCAAAGAAGCCATCGACGACGCAAGATTAAATGCTAAGATGAATGGCTTTGATAATGCAGAATTCTTCGTAGGAAAAGCAGAAGAAGTACTTCCAAGAGAATACGAGAAAAATGGAGTCTATGCAGACACGATCGTCGTTGACCCACCAAGAAAGGGATGCGACAGTAAACTGTTAGAAACAATGGTGAAAATGGCACCCAAACGAATCGTATATGTAAGCTGTGATCCAGCAACACTAGCCAGAGATTTAAAAGTACTATCAGAACAAGGCTACGAAGTCGAAAAAGTCTGCGCCGTCGACCAATTTAGTCACAGCTCACATGTAGAGACTGTGGTGAGATTAAAACGAAAATAGGTTATTTTATTTATATGAGTTGAAGGTCATCGAGTATTTAGAGAAAAAATGAAAGATAGCATGTGAGCAACGATCGAATTCCATAGGA
>OLPD01001242.1_pt1 | contig 13513 bp, 9 predicted proteins | sample 1672111 | NCBI WGS metagenome assembly OLPD01 (sample SAMEA3136646, study PRJEB25190) | human gut metagenome
CATACTGCAAGTATCGCTGTGGTCATCTTCCGGACTTCTGCTGTCACGGATTGCTCTTGCTGTATCAGGATCCAGTGCGCATGCATACTGTGCTTCCCAGTCAAGCTTTCTTCTCGCGTCACCCATCTTATCATCAATATCTCTTGCTCCTCTGACACCTTTGGCAATATCAGCCGCATGTGCTGCGATCTTGGAAGCAATGATTCCCTGTTTTACATCATCAACATTCGGAAGTGCCAGATGTTCTGCCGGTGTTACATAACAGAGGAATGCAGCTCCGTTCATAGCAGCCACAGCGCCACCGATAGCGGCAGTAATATGATCATATCCCGGTGCGATGTCTGTAACGAGAGGTCCTAATACATAGAACGGTGCTCCCATACAAATACTCTTCTGCACCTGCATATTTGCTGCAACCTGATCAAGCGGCACATGTCCCGGTCCCTCTACCATAACCTGGACATTGTGATCCCATGCACGCTTTGTCAGTTCGCCAAGGCGTACCAGTTCTTCGATCTGGCATACATCCGTTGCGTCTGCCAAACATCCCGGTCTGCATGCATCTCCCAGAGAAATTGTAACATCATACTCTTCGCAGATGTCCAGGATCTCATCATAATATTCGTAGAACGGGTTTTCTTCTCCAGTCATGCACATCCATGCAAATACAAGACTTCCACCACGGCTTACAATGTTCATTTTTCTCTTATGCTTTTTGATCTGCTCAATCGTTTTTCTTGTGATTCCGCAGTGCAGCGTTACAAAATCTACTCCGTCTTCTGCATGCATACGGATAACATCTACAAAATCTTTTGCTGATAAAGTAGCAAGGTCTCTCTGATAATGGATCACACTATCATATACCGGAACTGTACCGATCATAACCGGACATTCACTTGTCAGTTTGCGGCGGAATGGCTGCGTATTTCCGTGGCTGGACAGATCCATGATCGCCTCTGCGCCAAGATTTACCGCACTCATAACCTTTTCCATCTCAATGTCATAGTCTTTACAGTCTCTGGAAACGCCAAGATTGACATTAATCTTTGTACGGAGCATACTTCCTACCCCTTCCGGATCCAGACAGGTATGATTCTTGTTTGCACAGATCGCTACCTTTCCTTCAGCAACCAGTTTCTGTAATTCTTCTACTGTCATCTTTTCTTTTTCTGCAACTTTTTCCAGTTCTGGTGTAACAATTCCCTTTCTTGCCGCATCCATCTGTGTTGTGTAATTTCTCATTGGATCATCCTCCTGTAAATAAAAATTTTTTTCTGCCATGTAAGCATGGCGCATTTTCCTATTCCATAAAAAAAACGCTTCTGCCACCGCAAAAACGTTTTCGTATAAAAAGAGATGCGCAGGCATCTCTTCTCTTCCGTAATTCTTCCCTACGTTGGCATTATCCAAATCAGGTTATAGGTCGAAACAAATTATAGTTTCCTCTCAGCCGGCTTTGTACCAGCTCCCTGTAACATTAAATTGTATATTTAATTATAGTTTTGCTCTCTGTAAATGTCAACCTAAAATATCTTCGTTGTCCATTTGCTCATGTCCCAGACTTCCTGCACAACATCTTTATAAAATTCCGGTTCATGACAGATTAAAAGAATACTTCCGCGGTATTCCTGAAGTGCTTTTTTCAGTGCATCCTTGGCGTCTACGTCCAGATGATTGGTTGGCTCATCCAGAAGCAGAAAATTCGTGTCACGGTTGATCAGTTTACAAAGACGGACTTTCGCCTGTTCTCCACCACTCAGAACACGGACCTGACTTTCGATATGCTTTGTCGTAAGCCCGCATTTTGCAAGCGCAGAACGCACTTCATACTGTGTAAAAGACGGAAATTCTTCCCATAACTCTTCGATACAGGTATTTTTATTCTCCCCTTTTACTTCCTGTTCAAAATATCCAAGTTCCAGATTCTCTCCCAGTTCACATTCCCCTTTCAGAGAAGGAAGCAGTCCGAGAATACTTTTAAGAAGTGTTGTCTTTCCAATTCCGTTCGTTCCGACAAGAGCAATTTTCTGTCCCCGTTCCATCGAAAAATTCAGTTTTTTCGATAATGGTTCATCATAACCGATCACAAGATCTTTTGTCTCAAAAAGCATTTTTCCCGGCGTGCGTCCGTAACGGAAATGAAATTCCGGCTTCGGCTTTTCTGCCGCAAGCTCGATCACATCCATTTTATCCAGTTTTTTCTGTCTGGACATTGCCATATTTCTTGTCGATACACGCGCTTTATTCCGTGCCACAAAATCTTTCAGCTCACTAATCTCCTGCTGCTGTCTGCGATATGCTGCTTCCAGCTGTGCTTTCTTTACTGCATAAACTTCCTGAAAATGGTCATAATCGCCCACATAACGGTTCAGTTCCTGATTTTCCATATGATAAATAATATTCACCACATCATTGAGAAATGGGATATCGTGCGAGATCAGTATAAATGCATTTTCATATTCCTGCAAATAGCGTTTCAGCCATGCAATATGTTCTTCATCGAGATAATTGGTTGGCTCATCCAGAAGCAGAATGTCTGGTTTCTCCAGCAATAATTTTGCCAGCAGAACTTTGGTGCGCTGCCCGCCACTTAAGTCTGTAACATCCCGGTCTAATCCAAGATCCAGAAGTCCCAGCGCTCTTGCCACTTCTTCTACCTTTGCATCAATTGTATAAAAATCATGCAAAGTCAGCTCATCCTGAATTGTTCCAAGTTCTTCCATTAATTCTGCCATCTGTGCATCATCTGCTGTGCCAAGCAGATCAGAGATCTCATTCATGCGGATTTCTTTCTGCAGGAGACTGTCAAATGCAGATTTTAGAACTTCCCGGATTGTCATGCCTTTTTTCAGTACCGCATGCTGATCCAGATATCCTGCATGTACGTTTTTCGACCATTCTACTTTTCCTTCATCCGGCGTCAGTTTTCCAGTCACAATGTTCATGAATGTAGACTTTCCTTCTCCATTGGCTCCTACCAGCCCGATATGTTCACCTTTTAATAACCGAAAAGAAACATCTGAGAAAATGGCTCTGTCTCCAAAGCCATGTGTCAGATGTTCCACGTTTAATATACTCATAGAAAATCTCCTACCCCTCCAGCAGCATTGCGATCGCTGCCGGGTCTTCCTCAGCCGAAGCCTGCACGCACAGCAGTACGTCCTGGACATACGACTGTGCGAAATCAAGCGAGCCGGCAATTTCTATTATTGTTTTGCCTTCTTTATATAATGCAAGAATCTGTTCGATTTCTTTTATCTTCTCTCTGAGTGTTTCATCAGCAATAGATGGATGTTCCATATACTCTCTACTCCTGTTCCTGGGCATTTTCTTCCACTTCAAGTCCCAGCTCATCTAACTGCTTTGCATCAACCGGTGACGGAGCTTCTGTCATAAGATCAGATGCGTCTTTTACTTTCGGAAATGCGATCACATCACGGATGCTGTCCTGCTTTGCCATAAGCATAACAAGACGATCCAGTCCGTATGCCAGTCCTGCGTGCGGCGGAACTCCGTATTTGAATGCTTCAAGCAGGAATCCAAACTGCTCTTTTGCCTGCTCCGGTGTGAACCCGAGAACTTCAAACATCTTGCTCTGAATATCCTGATTGAAGATACGTACACTTCCTCCACCGATCTCGTTACCGTTCAGCACAATATCATATGCCTTTGCACGAACTCTTCCCGGATCACTGTCAATGTACTGAAGATCTTCTTCCATCGGCATGGTAAATGGATGATGCATCGCTGTAAAGCGGTTCTGTTCATCGTTCCACTCAAGTAATGGGAACTCTGTTACCCAGAGGAATTTGTACTCATTCTTATCCAACAATTCCATCTGACGGGCAAGTTCCAGACGCAGTGCACCAAGAACATCCCATACAACTTTATTTTTATCTGCTGCAAACAGAAGTAAGTCTCCATTCTCTCCACCCATTGCCTGGATCAAAGAGGCCTGCTGCTCTTCTGTCATAAATTTGGCGAATGAGGATTTTACAGTTCCATCTTCGTGGATTGCAATATATGCAAGTCCTTTTGCGCCATAGTCTTTTGCAAAATCAACCAGTTTGTCAATTTTCTTTCTTGCCATGCTACCCTGTCCTTTGGCGTTGATGCCACGGACAGTTCCGCCATTTTCAATCGCATTTTTAAATACAACGAAATCAAAGTCTTTTACAACTTCTGTTACGTTCTGAAGTTCCATTCCGAAACGGATATCCGGCTTATCAGAACCGAAACGGTCCATTGCTTCCTGCCATGTCATTCTCTGAATCGGCAGTGATACTTCAACACCAAGAACTTCTTTAAATAATTTTGCGAGAAGACGTTCATTTACTTCAATTACATCATCTACGTCAACAAAAGAAAGTTCCATATCAATTTGTGTAAATTCCGGCTGACGGTCTGCTCTTAAGTCCTCATCACGGAAACATTTTGCAATCTGGAAATAACGGTCACATCCGGAACACATCAAAAGCTGTTTGAAAAGCTGTGGTGACTGCGGGAGTGCATAAAAATGTCCCTGATGCACACGGCTTGGTACAAGATAATCTCTTGCTCCTTCCGGTGTGCTCTTGATCAGGATCGGAGTCTCAATCTCCATAAATCCTTCTTCTGCGAGAAACTGACGGGTTAATGTCGCAACTTTGCTTCGCATCATCAGGTTTCTCTGCATATCCGGTCTTCTCAGATCCAGATATCTGTATTTCAGACGAATCTCTTCTTTGGTCTTTGAATTTTCTTCAATCTGGAACGGTGGTGTCTCAGACTCGGAAAGTACACGCAATTCTTCCGGAATGATCTCAATCTCTCCGGTTGCCAGATTTTTATTAACTGCGCCGGAACGTTTTTCCACTTTACCTACAACAGCTACTACATATTCCGAACGAAGCTTCGCGGCCTTTTCGATCAGCGCTGCATCCGTCTTGCCTTCTTCGCATACAACCTGAATGATTCCGGAACGGTCTCTGACGTCAATAAATACGAGACCTCCTTTGTTACGGTTTTTCTGTACCCAGCCCATGATTGTCACAGTTTCACCTGCATTCGCTGCAGATAACTCGGCACATCTATGAGTTCTTTTTAATCCTTGCATTGATTCTGCCATGATCCTTCTCCTTTTCTTCTCTATATTCTACAGACGGTCTGCGTAGCAGTCTACAATATCTGCATAGCCTTCCCCTGTAAGCTGTTCTTTCTGGAACTTCTTGTTTTTCTTCATATTGACGATCAGTACCTGTTTTCCTTCTTCTCTGTCTTTTTTCGCCATTGCAAGTACTTTTAACATACTTTCTTTTGGAAGCTTCTTCTCCAGAAGGTATGCCTTTTTCTCTTTTGCTGCCGGAACTTTGTATCCATTTTCCAGAAGCAGCATAACGATTCTCTCAAATCCGATAGAGAATCCGCATGCCGGCGTATCCTGTCCGGTAAATTTACCGATCATCCTATCGTATCTTCCGCCACCTGCTACGGAACCTCCGAAGTCATCCATTGTTACTTCAAAGATTGTTCCTGTATAATAAGACTGTCCACGCACCAGTGTCGGTGTAAATTTTAGATTAAATTCGCACTCTTTTGCCTCCTCCACACTTGACATGATCAGTTCCATACTCTGTGCAGTCTCCTCCGGCAGATATTCTCCTAACTTTTCTTTCAGATAATGGATTCCTGTTACATCTGCGCTTACTTCATCAAAAAGTTTCAGATATGTCTCTACGTTTTCTTTTGCATAGCCCATCTCGATCAGCTCATTTTCTACACCTTCTGCACCGATCTTGTCCATCTTATCTAAAATAATGAAAACTTCATCGTAATCTTCCTCTTTGAATCCGCTGTATGCAGCCATTGCTCTTAAAATTCCACGATCATTGATACAAACTGTAAAATTTTTGAAATCCAGCTTGCCAAGCATTGCTGTTGTCGCAAGGATCAACTCGATCTCTGCCAGTGCAGATGCTTCACCTAAAATATCAATATCACACTGCATAAACTGACGAAAACGTCCTTTCTGCGGACGGTCAGCTCTCCATACATTACCGATCTGCAGCGCCTTGAAAGGTGCCGGAAGTTCATTGGAATGGTTAGCATAATATCTTGCAAGCGGAACTGTCAGATCATAACGCAGACCTCCGTCTGCCAGATCATTTTCCTCTTTTGCCTGATCAATCTTTAACTTCTCGCCTCTCTTCATAATCTTGAAGATCAGCTTCTCATTATCTCCGCCCTGCTTGCTGCACAGATTTTCAATATGCTCTACACATGGTGTCTCCATTGACGTAAATCCAAAACTCTTGTAAGTCTTTTTAATAAGACCGATCAGATAATCACGGATCTCCATCTCTGCAGGAAGGATGTCCTTCATGCCGGTAACCGGTTTCTTCTTTAATGCCATAGCCATTCTCCTTTTCGTTCTATCATTTCATCAATCCTCTGGATATACGCGTCGATTGCTTTTACATTCTCCAGCCGAATCAGATTTGTTTCTTTTTTCTTTTTGCTGCCCTGTACCGGCACCGGGTTCTTTAATACGATCTTCGTTGATGCGCCTGCACCTGCAGCGATAATGGATTGTTTTTCTTCCATAATAAGTATATTGTAAATTCCGGCTTTGTCAACCTTTGCATAACCTACATTTTCAAAATTTCCGGCAATATTCTTCTGCCGGTACAAATAATATGGCAACAGTCCCATCTCTTTTGCCACGCGTCTTGCTTCATCTACCATCTCTTTTGTATCTGGGCCGACAGAAGGTTTTTCATCAGACCGTCCCATCTTTGCAGCACGCTTGATTGCAAGAGAATGTACTGTCAGGCTGTCCGGTTCCAGTTCTTTAATCTGTGAAAGCGTATCTTCCATATCCGCAAGTGTCTCACCCGGAAGTCCTGCGATCAAATCCATATTAATATTGTCAAATCCAAGACTTCTTGCCGTATGATATGCATCACGGATCTGTGAAACAGTATGTTTTCTGCCAATCAGATCCAGCGTTTTCTGCTGCATTGTCTGTGGATTAATAGAAATCCTGCTGATTCCATGCTCCGCAATTACCTGTAGCTTTTCCGGTGTAATACTATCCGGTCTGCCAGCCTCTACGGTATATTCCAGAAGATGCTCTCTTGAAAAATATGTATCGATACAGTCTAACAGTCTCTTCAACTGTCCGGCAGTTAGTGTAGTCGGTGTACCTCCGCCAATATAAATCGTATTTAATTTCTTCTCCACGGATACCTTTCCGATGTAAGCAAGTTCTTTGCACAGTGCATCTAAATATGCTTCCACACTGTCTTTCCAGTCAAACAGTGCGCCTGAGCTAAAGGAACAGTAGCTACAGACACTTGGGCAGAATGGAATTCCGACATACAGACTGTATCCATTTTCATAATCCAGTCTGTCAAGTAATTCTTTCTCCCGGATTGCGATTTCCCATGCAAGAATAGTTTTCTCTTCACTCGCCAAATTTTCTTTTTGAAACCACTGGACAAAAGCGCCTTTATCCATTCCTTCCTCCAGTTTTTTCATAGCGATTTTTGTCGGACGCACTCCGGTAAGGACACCCCACGCAAGGGAACGTCCGGTTATTTCTTTCAGTTTTCTGTATAATGCACGATCAAGTTCCTTCTTTGTCAGTTCTTTTTCTCTGGAAATGGCAAGCCTGCTTCCATCCGGGAGAACCGCCTCTACATAATTAGAGGCTTTTTCGTCCACCCGGGCCACCATGTTCCCGGCTGGATAAAAAGCCTTCATAATATGATACGCATTATACGTGTATGATTCGTTACAACATATAATTTCCATCATCTTTTCTCCCATCCATCTTACACATATGGATTGTGTGTTTTCTCATGTCCGATCATCGTCTCTCCCATATGACCCGGGTACACATGTGTCTCATCCGGTAAAAGGAATAATTTTTCTCTTACAGAACGGACGATCGCCGATGTGCTGCTGTTTTCAAAATCTGTACGTCCGACAGAATTCTGGAATAGTGTATCACCGCTGAACAGTACATTCTCAGATTCTACATAGTAACAGCAACATCCCATCGTATGACCCGGTGTGTGGATCACCCGGAAATCATATCCGGCAAATGTAAGAACATCTCCGTCCTTCACAGTCTTCGCTCCGGCAAATGTATAACCATTGGTATAAGTCAATGACTGGTTCAGTCTTGCATCCGCCAAAAGATCCGCATCATGTTCTTCTACATAGACAGGAACATCATAAACTTTCTTAAAATCATCAATCCCCATTATATGGTCAAAATGTGCATGTGTCAGCAGAATTGCTTCCACCGTAATATTCTCTTCTTCGATATAATTCTTCAGAGCTCGCGGAAAAGCAGCCAGATCAACAATGACCGCATGCTTTGTCTCTTCATTTATCACAAGATAACAATTCGTGCTGATAATACCTGTTACAAATTTTTCTATTTTCATTCCAGTTTTACCCCGTCGTTCTTTCAATATCGATCACGCCCTCGATCTGGCGCAGTTTCTTCACAATATGCTCTAATTCGTCTCTGCCATGAACAATAAATCCTGTCTCAATCGTCGCAGTTCCCTGCTTGCTTGTACGCACATTCATAGATTTGACATCCACATCTGCCTCTGTAAAGATCTTGGACATCTCCATTAAAAATCCTTGTCTGTCATGTGCATACATCTTGATCTCTGCAAGGTACTGTCCGGTCGCTTCCTGTGTAACGTCACTTTCCCATTCAGCATCAATCAGTCTTGCACGTTCAGATTCTGTCAGATGAATCATATTGATACAGTCTGTCCTGTGGATAGATAATCCTCTTCCGCGTGTAACAAAACCAACAATCTCATCACCCGGAACCGGATTACAGCATCTGGAAAAACGAACTGCAACATCATCTATCCCCTTAACCACAATTCCACTCTTGGATTTGGCAATGTGCACTTTATTCTTGGACGCTTCCGCAACCTTCTCCAGTACACTCTCATCGGTAAGCTCCTGCTTGTGTTCCTTGCTGTATTCTTCTACCAGTCGATTTACAACCTGTCCTTCTTTTAGGCCTCCATGACCAATCGCCGCAAGCACAGAATCCCAATCTTTAAAACCATATTTTCTCTGTACCGTCTCTTGGTATTTCATATTCGTAATATGGGAAACATTGATGGATTTGGCTTTGCAGTAAGCAACGATCATCTCTTTTCCTTTGATGATATTGCTCTCTTTAAACTCCTTCTTGAACCATTGATTGATCTTGTTCTTCGCCTGTGTACTCTTAACAATATTCAACCAGTCACGACTCGGTCCTTTGGAGTTCTGGGATGTCAGTATCTCAATACGGTCACCGTTCTGGATCTTATAGTCTATATTTACAAGTTTACCGTTGACTCTGGCACCGACCATCTTATTACCGACAGCACTATGAATCGCATAAGCGAAATCAATCGGTGTTGATCCGTTCGGAAGGTTTTTGACATCTCCCTGCGGTGTAAAGCAATAAACATCTTCCGCAAACAGATCCAGATCTCCTTTGATCAGATTCAAGAACTCTCTGTTATCTGACATATCTCTCTGCCATTCCAGAATCTGACGAAGCCAGCTTAACTTCTCTTCTTCCTGTGCCTCCACACTCTTCTTGCCATCATTGGATTCCTTATATTTCCAGTGTGCTGCGATACCATACTCTGCTGTCTTATGCATCTCAACCGTACGGATCTGTATCTCAAATGGCTGTCCCACAGAACTCATCAGTGTCGTATGTAGAGACTGGTACATGTTTGGTTTTGGCATTGCAATATAATCCTTGAAACGTCCCGGAATCGGTGTGTACATCTCATGGATGACACCGAGCGCCGCATAACAGTCCTTCACAGAATCTACAATAATACGGACTGCAAACAAATCGTAGATCTGATCTACGGTCTTGTCCTGATTGACCATCTTCTTATAAATACTGAAGAAATGCTTGACACGTCCGTTCACTTCACATTTGATATTGGCATTTTTCATATGTGTCGATACTTCCTGAACGATCTGATCTACAAATTCTTCACGTTCTGTTTTTCTTGCATTGATCTGATTCACCAGATCAAAAAAGACTTCCGGCTGTGAATATTTGAGTGCCAGGTCATCCAGCTCAGTCTTGATCTTGGAAATACCAAGTCTCTGGGCGATTGGTGCATATATATCCATCGTCTCTTTTGCTTTTTCCTTCTGCTTTGCAGGAGTCATAAACTGCAGTGTCCGCATGTTATGCAGACGGTCAGCCAATTTGATAATGATAACACGGATGTCTTTTGCCATGGCAAGAAACATCTTACGGAGATTCTCTGCCTGTACTTCCAGTTTATCGGAAGAATAGGATAATCGTCCGAGTTTTGTAACTCCATCTACAAGAAGTGCTACTTCATCTCCAAATTCACGTTTGATATCTTCTTCTGTATATTTTGTATCCTCTACGACATCATGTAACATTCCTGCTGCAATCGTCTCTTTATCCATCTCCAGATTTGCCAGAATGATCGCAACCCAGAGCGGATGCACAATATATGGTTCTCCGGACTTACGGCACTGGTCTCCGTGTGCCTCTTTCGCCAGAGCATATGCTTTTTCAATCATACTGACATCCGTAGACGGATGGTACTTCCGGATACGGGCAATTAACATGTCATACAGCTCGTCCGGGTTCTCATACTCACCCGGCTTCTTAATCCCATGACCATCCACAACATCCAGCCCTTTTGTAAGATCTTTGGTAAGAGTGCTTGCCGCAATCTTATTATCCAATGACTCATACGTTGTCTTTGACATATTAACGCCTCCTTCCTCTGATTTCTCTTTCCTTTATCTGTCTGTTCTACCTTATATTACGGATTACTTGCCCGGATAGCAAATTACAGACTCTACGTCATATCCTTTCAGACGCTCACGGCCTTTGAGTCCTGCCAGTTCCATCAGGAATACTGCTTTCACTACAACACCGCCAAGTCCTTCGACCAGCTTGACCATCGCTTCATTCGTTCCTCCTGTTGCAATAAGATCGTCAATGATCACAACTTTTTGCCCTGGTTTAATCGCATCTCTGTGCATCTCCAGTTCGGCGCTTCCATATTCAAGATCATACTTGATTCCTATGGTCTCGCATGGTAATTTGCCTTTTTTGCGGATTGGCACGAATGGCTTGTGTAAATTATATGCAATCGGAACACCGAAAATAAATCCCCTGGATTCCGGTCCGACAACGATATCAAAATCTAATTCTTTTAACTTCTCCTGCATCAGATCAATTGCCAGATGCAGTCCGTCTGCGTCCTGTAACACACTTGTTACATCACGGAAGATGATACCTTCTTCCGGAAAATCCTCAATACTTCTTACATATTCTTCTATCTGTTTCATAATGCATCTTCTCCGTTTCATGATAAAATACAAAATTAGTATATCATTACTTGATATGATTTTCAAATAATTCTATAGATATTCACCTATGATCCCATTTACCGATAATGCATCACTACAATCTGCAATGTTTTTCTGCCCAGATAATCGTTGATTTCCGGATAAAAGGTTGCCTGGATTGTCACCTGGCTTCTGCCGCCTGTAAGAAGCTCTGTTACTTCCTGTTTTCCATATTTTTCCTCCAGGTAACCGATAAACTTCTCTACTTCACCAAAATAAACCGCATCCAATATGACATGCTCTGCATTTTCCAGACGCATTTTCAATACATTTTTGTTGCGTCCAAGAACCCTCGCGCTGCGTATTACCAGATTTTTTTCTGCAAATACCGGCTTGGTATTACCTTTACCGAATGGCTCCAGCAATTTGATCTCATCGATAAACTTCTGCGATATCTTGGAAAATGGCAATTGCATATCAATTGTTATCTTTTCCGAAAGATCCTTCTCACTCAGCATACATTTCTCATTCAGCTTTCTGCGCAGCTTATCGATATTCTCCACCGGAAGGGACAGTCCCGCCGCCATCTTATGTCCACCATATTTATCCAGAAGTTCTTCACACTCATGAAGTTTCTCATACATATAATAAGCTTCGATCGATCTGCCGGAGCCTTTTGCTCCTTCTTTAGCGTCCGTGATAACAAAGACTGGCCTGTAGTATTTTTCCCGGATCTTTCCTGCCACAATTCCCGCCAGACTCTCATGACATTCCGGCAGATACACTACCAGTACTTTATCTTCTTTTAATGTAGAGTGTTCTATATATTCAATCGCTTCTTTCACGGCTTTCGCAGTCAAATCTTTCCGGCTGTCATTCAGTGCCTTCAGATCTCCTGCCAGAACATCTGCCTCTTTTTTGTTCTTCGCCCGCAAAAGCTCCAGTGCGCGTTTTGCCGTATCCAGCCTTCCTCCGGCATTGAGACACGGTCCGATCACAAAACCGATATGATAGGAATTCAGCCGCTCCTTTTCAATTCCATTGCATTCCATAAGCGAACGCATCCCCGGATTGGCAGTCCGCTTTAGCATTTCAAGACCTTCCCGCACAAAGATCCGGTTTTCATCTTCCAGATCCATCACATCACCAATCGTTGCCATTGCAACATTTTCTATAAGGTAATCGATATCATCCACATCATGTCCTGTCACCTCATACAATGCTTCCATCAACTTGTATGCAACTGTTGCTCCGCAGATCCCCTCATAAGGATAATTGCAGTCCGGCTGTTTCGGATCAATGACTGCATCTGCCGGCGGAAGAATATATTTTCTTTTACCTTTATAAGTCATTTCCGCAGTCTGATCTTTTTCTTCCTGTTTTTGCTCATCTTCATAAGGCACTTCATGATGATCTGTTACGATCACAGTCATGCCAAGTTCTTTCGCATATGCGATCTCTTTCCTGGCGGCAATGCCATTGTCACAGGTGAGAATCGTATCGACTCCGGCACTTGCCGCCCGCTCGATCAGCTCATTGCTCAGACCGTAGCCATCTGTCATACGGTTTGGAATATCATAATCCACCTCTGCTCCCAGTCCTTCCAGTCCTTCCAGTAAAATATACGTTGCATTCACACCATCGATATCATAATCTCCGATCACACGTATTTTCTTCTTATCCGCAATCTTCTCTGTCAATATGTCAATGGCTCTGTTCATATCTTTTAACAGCATGCCATCATACAGATCTGAAATCGTTCCATGAAGATACTTCTCCATCGCTTCCTCTCCTATGACATTCCGATTTCTGATCAGACTTACCAATTGTTTACTAATATGAAATTTTTCGCTCAGTTCCTCAAACTTTGCTCCTTTGTGAAGTAATACCCAGCGTTCCATCTGCTTCTCCTTTAGTTCTCTTTTTTATAAACTGCCCTCCGCTTCTGACAGTCAAATGGCAGTAAGGAAACAGCCACAACCATAGGATCTATGGTCATGGCTGCTTATGTTCTTATATCGGAACCATATTATTTTTTCTTCTTTTTGCCTCCCGTCTGTTTTGCAGGCTGTGCTTTTGCACCGATCTTCATCTTCATGACATACCACAGTGCACCTGTAATACATACAGAAGAGTAAGC